>Ga0209702_10002086_pt1 | contig 36019 bp, 30 predicted proteins | sample FRY01_FD_187210 | JGI IMG/M metagenome (GOLD analysis project Ga0209702, IMG submission 187210) | Freshwater microbial communities from Lake Fryxell liftoff mats and glacier meltwater in Antarctica - FRY-01 (SPAdes) (version 2) | ecosystem: Environmental > Aquatic > Freshwater > Ice > Glacier...
TAACTGCACGCAGGCCAGGTTGCGATCGCCCCCCGCCGCGCGATCGGCCGCGCGCTGCGCCTTGCCGCCCACACGCGAAACCGACTGACCCACATCAATGGCCGGCAACAAGCCAAGATCAAACAGCCAGGGCTGCAGCACGATCTGCCCATTGGCGATCAAGATCAGATAGGTCGGAATGCAGGCCATGTTGTTCTGCGGCTCGGTTTCGATGATGGGCAGCGCGGTCGCAGAGCCGCCACCGCGCTTGGCGTTTCGGTGGAAAGAACGCTCCAGCATGCGCCAGTGGATGCAGAAGATGTAGCCCGCAAACGCTTGCCGACCGACCGGGCGGGCGGCGCAGCAGCAGCAGCAGCAGCGAGATCTCATGGTTTGGCGCGCGCGTGTGGTGCGTGAGGTTGTCGTGGACGATTAGCACATCGCGGCCCGCCTCCGTGACATGCTCAGCGGTGCTGATGGCCGCACACAGCGCGATGCAGGCCAGGCCCAGCGCCTTGTTGCCTTCGGACGCCACCACCACGGTGCAGGCCAGCGCGCCGCCCTCACGCAACTTGGCCACCTCTCTGGCAAAAGCGAACGCGCGCTGCCCGACAGCGCAGCAAACGCACAGCACCTGGCTTTCGCGCTGGTTGAAGATGGTGGCGATGGCAATCGCGGTGTTGCTGGTTTGCCGGTCGCTGAGGATCGGCTCGCGCTGGCCGCGACCGATGGGAATCGCCGCGTCGATCACCTTCAGGCCGGTCTGCAGCGACAGCGTCAACGGGGCGCGGCCCATGATCGGCGCAGCCGGTCGCTCGATCGGCCAGCGGTCGTCGGTCACCACGCCGCCCAGGCCGTCCAGGCCGTCCAGGCCGTCCAGCGGCTGGCCTGGTAGATTGATGCCACGACCCAGCAGGTCCTCGCCCACCGCCACGTTCATCACGGGGCGGGCTGCACGGCCTGACCCGCGCGCAAATGGGGGGTCGCTCAGCAGCGCAACGTCGATACCGCCTTCGTCGAGGTTGAACGGGATGCCCGAGAGCCCACCGAGAAACAGCAAAAGTTCCCCAAAGCCAGCGCCAGGCAGGCCTTGGACCCGGGCCGTGCCTGTGCTGACGCTCGCCACCGTGGCCACCTCGCGCGGCACCGGCTGCGGCTGGAAAATGCGCCGCCGCTGATGGAAAACAGCAAACGCGTTTTCCAGCGGGTCTTGCAAGGTCACCGTGGGCGCAGACAGCCCTGCGGCCGCTGTCATGCGGTGTCCTCGGTCCGCAGGCGCTGCTCCAGCCTGGGCCGCAGCGGCGGGGGCCGCGTACCAGAGCGGGTTGGTAAAAATGAGGACCATCGACACCACAAACCAGTAACAGGCGGTGGACTCGATCATCGCCAGGCCTTTTAACAGGGTGCGGTTGACGGTGGCCGATGCGTCGGCTGATTTGGCCAGTGCGGTGAGCGCCAGCGCCGGCGCCACCGCCTTGCCCTCGGCCAGGGCGGGATCCATGGTGCCCAGACCAGTGGTCACGCCCGCTATGACGGTGCAGGCGACGGCGATCCAGGTGAGCGCGTCCATGAAATTGCCTGGTACCGGGCGAGATGGGGAGAGATGACCCGGCGGCTCAAGCCTCTGGCACCAGGGGTTGGCCACTTTGATGCTGCGCGTAGCGGCAGCGATGCACATCGCCGCCAGGATGGTGAAGATGTAGGCTTGCACCATGCGAGTCAGCGGGCCCAGCACCGCCATCACAACGGGAAAAAAAGGGCCTGATCGATTGCAGAATCGCAAGAATCTTGGCGGCGCACATCATGGTGACGACCAGGGGCACCGCGAGCGTCAGCGTGCGCGTGGCCTCGCTGATCAGGTTGAACGGCAGCATCGTCGGTGTCGGCTACACACAGAAGCTCAGGCAATCCAGCAGGCCCTGGCCCTGGCCCTGAATACCAAACAGCAGCACCGCCACCAGCACACACAGCGCCAGCGCCGCCGTGCTCAAGCGAGACGCGGTGGGCGGCTCAAAGCCCGAAATGGCGGTGGCCAGCGCCGACGCGGCCACGCACCGCCGCCGCCGCCGCAGCCCCCGCTGATGCACCAAAGCACCACCGCCCTCCTCCTAGCTGCCGTGTATCGCCTTGTCTTCCCATGGCACCCAGCGCCAGGCGTTCAGGCAAGCCAGCGCCAGCCCGCCCGTGGGCAGCGCCAGTGTCCAGGAACAGCCACCGGGGTGGCGCTGCTCCAGCCACATGCCGGGTGCCGCGCCCAGCAGGGTCGGCATAACCACCGGACAACCGATCACACCCGCCATGCCCGGGCCGAACCAGATGCTGGGCTTGCCATGCCAGCGCGCCTGAAACTTGCGCTCGGCATGAGTGCCCGCCTGTGCGGCCAGCGGCTGGTCAATGGGATCCGGCTCTGGCGACTTGCGCTCGGGTTCTTGACTTGTGGTGATGGATCTCGCGGGCAAGCAAACTGCTGCAACAAACCGGTTTCCAGCCGGAACATCGGGGCGCGTGTGGCCTGTTTGTGCACGTCGAGCGCCAGGAACTTCTGTTCGACCGTCTCGCTTAGCCGAGACGAATCGCCACCGTGCAACGCACGGCGAGCCGAGACCACCACGGTGGTGCCGGCCTTGACCAGCACACCCTCTTCCAGCCCCAAGAACATCTCGCCTTGCGAGGCAGACTCGAAACGCAAACGCAAACGCAAACGCAAACGCCAGGCACCAGCGCCAGCACGCAGCTCAGCGGCTGCGGCAGCAGAGCAAACACGCCTTGCCGTGTATCGACCACAGCGCGTGCCACCTCTGTTTCGACCGCAAAAACCTCGAACGGCAGCAGCACCCCAAGCGCCATCGACGGCATGCGCGGCCTCCTTGGCTGGCAACAGATCGGGCCTGGTTTGTCCAACGCTTTTGCCTTGGCATGGGCCTTGTGCCACCGCACCAACCATTTGGAGCGCACTCGCAGGCAGGTCCTTGAATGCGTTGGCGAGGATGCGCTCTGAGCCGTCCAGCGCAGCCGCCAAACGCACCAACTTGCCACCCAGGTTGGCGAACTGCTCGGTGGTGAAGATGGGCTGTGTGAAAAAGCGCTCCAGCTGTCGCGATGGTGTTTTTCAGCTCGGTGTCTCGCGCCAGCGTGCGGCGGATTGCCTGCGCCAGAGCGGGGTGGCGCTGGCCGACGGTGCCGGGCGCAACCATCTTCGAGCTCGACCGCAGCGGATCGATGGCCGAAGACAGCCCTTTGCTTGGGCGTTGGCGCGACAGAACAACAAAGGCCGACAAATGCAAACACATGTGCTCCGCCGCCAGATCGGTGAAGTCGTCGGCGGGCATGCGAACCGCCTGCATGGCCGTGATGGCGCCGCTGCCGGTGTGGGCGATACGTTTTTGCAGGCAGGCCAGCCCGGTGCCCATGGTCGGCTGGTAGCGCAGGCGCGAGGGCATCTGCCCCATCAGCCCCAGGACTTCCGAGCCGGCCTGGATGAAGCGAAAAATGGTGTCCGCCAGCAGCAGGTCACGGCGCCGGTCGTCGCAGCAGCAGCCAGTCATCATCAGCGCCGCGTGGCCAACGCGAAAGCGCGCACTCGGCGGCTTGTTCGTCTGGGCAAAGGTCGTCACCATGTTGGGCAACACGCCAGCGGCTTGCATCTCACGGTGCAGCTGCTCGCCTTTGCGTAAGTGCTCGCCGATGCCGCAGAAAATACCCACACCTTCCTGGTGGCCCATCAGCTTGTGAACCATCTTGGTCAGCAGCACCGGTTTGCCCACGCCCGCGCCACCAAACAGGCCCGCCTCGCCGCCGTGCGCCAGCGGTATGAGCACATCAATCGCCTGGATGCCGGGCTTGAAAATTTCCGACTGGGTCGAGTGGCGCACGGTGTGCCGAGAGCCACAGCGCGTTGGCCAGCGCCGGCCCGCAGCCGACGGTGTCGGCCAAACGCGTCAAACATGCGCGAAAGCATCGGCTGCCCCACCGGCGCCTTGAGCGCTCCGCCGGTCTTTTGCAACGATATGCCGAGCGCCAGGCCCTCGGTAGGCATGAGCGCCATGCATGCGCACATGCCGCGCATCGCGCTGGGTCAACCGCGATCGCCACCGGCGCACCCCGCCCGGCCCAGAGAAGGGCGTGAACAGCGCGCAGCAGGTCATCAAAGCGCATGTCCGCGACACTGCCGCAGGCCGCCACGACGACCCCGGTGCTTGGTGTTGTGGGTTCTGGATTCATGAAAATGGGTCTGGGCCCAGCCGCCAGGGTGTGCAGCCACCACGCCCCGGTCGGTGTGCACGCGCACGATGGCACGGCTGCTATCGGCGCCTGGCGGTGACACCGGCGCCGCGCGGGGCTTGTTCAGGGTTGCCCTAAACTTGCGTCTCGACCATTTCGGCGCCATCGCGCCGGATCGCCAACGAAAGAATCCGCATGGGTGCGCAGTGGAAAGCCAAGCACAAAGATCTCGCCGCCAACGCCAAAGGGCGCCTGTTCGGCAAGCTCGCCAAAGACATCATGATTGCCGCACGCCACGGCCCCGACCCCTCTGCCAACGCGCGCCTGCGGCTGGTGGTGGAGCAAGCGCGCAAGGTGTCGATGCCCAAGGAAACGCTGGACCGGGCGATCAAGAAAGGCGCGGGGCTCACTGGTGAGACGGTGCAGTTCGACGCTGTGATGTACGAGGGCTTCGCGCCGCACCGCGTGCCAGTGATGGTGGAGTGCCTGACCGACAACGTGAACCGCGCCGCCTCCGACATGCGGGTGCTGTTTCGCAAGGGGCAGATGGGCACCTCGGGTTCGGTGGCCTGGGACTTTGACCATGTGGGCCAGATCGACGCCGAGCCGGTCGCACCAGGCACTGATGCCGAGCTGGCTGCCATCGAAGCTGGCGCGCAAGACTTGGAGCCGGGTGATGAAGCAGGCACCACCCGTTTCATCACCGACCCGACCGACCTCGACCTGGTCAGCCGCGCCCTGCCCGCGCAGGGCTTCACCGTGCTCGCAACCCAGCTCGCCTACCGCCCCAAAAACCCGGTGGACCCAGCCAGCTTGAGTGCCGAGCAGCTCGAAGAGGTTGAGGCCTTCCTGGACGCGCTGGATGCCAACGAAGATGTTCGGCACGTGTACGCCGGCCTGGCGGGGTAACGGGCCAGCGTTGGACCAGCCAGCGGTGCGCTGGCCATTCGGCGATGCCAATGGCGCTGGACAGCAATCTCGCACACCGGTCGCCGCACTGCCACCCGCGATGAAGACACGGCTTGAGCTGACGATCTGCCGCTCAAGGCGCCATTTCCGATCGCCATTTCCGCTCGCCATTTCCACCACAGCCGTGTCATGGCCGCGCCGCACGGCGCGGTTGCAAGCAGCGTGGTGGTGCAGCGCGCATTGCGCCGCCTGCACCTTGGCAGGGTCGCCGCACCAGGTGTCCAGCGTGGGTTACTGATCGTGGATCGCGCGCCCGAATGACAACGCGCGTGCCCAGGGCACGCGCGCCCTGGGGCGGCGGTTCATCGCGTTCAGGCGGGCAGACGCCAGCCCGGCGCTCTGGCTCACCCGACAGAAACGCAATGCCCAGCAACGCGACGTGCACGCTGCGCAGCAACACCGCCACGGTGGCGTCAGCCACCTCGTCCACCCGTGTTTTGGTGCGCGCAGGCCAGCGCCGGCAGCACCCTGTTGGATTTGGGCAGCATCCCCTTAACCAACACGCCCTGCACATGCGGTTGCGCAAACACCGTGTGCAGAAACTGCGCGCCCACATCGGCGCAGCGCAGCAGCCTGTGCCCGCCAGTCATCAGCACATCGGGCTCGACGGTGGGCTCGGCGCCCGCCTCTTGGCACAAGGTGGCACAGCGCGTCAGCGCTTGGGCGTTGGCCGCGGTGCCCGCTGCGCTGGGCAGGGCCGCGGTGATCGCGATCGTCGCGCGCCACCTGGCAAAGTGCGCGCCCATCGCGGCACATGCCACCAGCCGCCTGCGCAGGCCATCGACCGCTTCGGTTACTTTCTCGCCAGCGTACCCAGCCAGCGCTTTTGCGCCAGCGTCGGCCAGATGCTGACCACGGTGCCCAGCTCGTTCAGCACCGGGCCGAAAGAGCGGCCCGGTGCGGCTGTTGGTACACCGCTTTGTCAAAAAGAATCGCGCCGCTGATGCTTTCGTTCAAGCCTGCTGTTGTCACGATGGACTCGCGCCGTGTGCGCTGTGCCGCTGCCACTCTCGAAACACCGGGCGCAGCGCAGCGCTGGATGCAGGTGGAGTCGCCCTTGTCCATCGCAAGCACGTCCTTGTTGTCACCGATCAGGGCTTGTGCGGGTCTGCAAAGGCGCGCAGGCGTTCATGCCTTCGACGCTCCAGAGAGCGCGGGCTCAAGCCCGTCCAGCGCCTGGCGAATCGCCGCCAGAATCAACTTGTCGGCAGCCGCCTCATCAATCTCTGGCAGGTCCCATTCAAAAATGGAGCGGTACCTGTCGAGCAGGCCCTTGACATCGTCTGTCAGCTGCTGGCGGTACCACTCAAGCTCGATCTTTTCCATTTGCGCCATTTTTTGCTCCTTGTTTGCGTCAGGTGGTTTCAGGTCGCGGGTGTCCAGCACATTTGCAAATCTCCGGTGTGTCCTGCCCAAGCAGGCGGATGTATTGCCGGGGCTCCATCCGTTTTTCCTTCAAGCGCCGCTTCAGCGCCAGGCCCTTTTCGTCGGTCTGCAGCGGGCGGTCGATCACGTTTGTCACAAGGTGGAAACGGTCTAATTCTTTCAGCACCGCCATGTCAAACAGTGGGGTGAGGGTGCCATCCTCCTTGTCGCCGCACGCATCGACGTTGTGGTGGTTAAAGCGGCGGTAGACCAGCCGGTGGATCACCCACGGACAGCCATAAAACGAAAAAATGACCGACTTGTTGCGGTTGAAGGTCTTGTGAAAATTGCGATCTTGCAACCCATGCGGATGCTCGGTCTCGGGTTGCAGCCGCATCAAACCGACAAGGTTAACAACGCGAATCCTGATCTCGGGCAGGTGCTCGCGCACAGTGGACACCGCCGCCAGCGTCTGCGGCGCCGGGTGTTTGCCGACAACGACAACGTTCACGCAGAGCTGGCTGTGCTGGCAGGGCTCCATCACCGAGAGCAGGCAGTTCGCGCCCGGCGGCAGGCAGACACGCACCGGGTCGGCCTTTTTGATGACAACGTGGGCAACAAAACCCGGTTCTTGGTGTGAAAACCCGTTGTGGTCCTGACGCCAGACCTGCGAGGCCAGCAGGCAGTTGAGCGAGGCGATGTTGCCCCGCCATGGGACAGCCGCTGCCACCATCAGCCCCTCCGGGTGCTGGTTGAACATCGGGTCGATGATGCAAATAAAGGCCTCGTGGCTGTTGAAGATGGCGTGGCGCCCAGCTGGCAAATAGCCTTCCAGCCAGGCCTCGCGCTGGGGCTCGCCGGGCATTTCCATCACGCGGCCGGTGGGCGCCAGGCACCTGTCGTTTGGATTGTTGGCAGCGTCCTCCTGCGGATCTGTCATTTCGAACAGCGCATTCAGGCTGTCGGACAGCGCCAGATTGGCGCCAAGCACGCAGACATTGCGCTGCTCGTCGCCGAACGTCGCCACGTCGCGCAGCGAGGACGTCAGCCCGCGCGTGTCACCGATACCAGGCGCAGCAGGCTCCAGCACCTCACAGGCGCAGTCGCGGAAATCCGGCGGGTGCATATCGCGCAGCAGCTTTAGCGGTACTTGGTGCGCACGCTGGGCACCTCCCGTCGGAAAGCTCTCGGCCTCTTTCGAACCGGTCCATCCCCTTAGCAAATCGAGCACGAGCATGGACCAGCGCAGGCGCACCACCTGGCCAGTGGCGCGCGCTTCTTTCTGGGCTGCGCGGATCTGCTCAACAGCGGTGTCCCGCACCGTGGCCAGCGCCTCGCGCAGCCAGGCCGGCTCATGGCCTTTGACAAGCAGCGGCGTCCAGCCGCAGCCGCGCAAAAGCTGCGCCGGCTCCTCGCGGGTGATGCGCGCCAGCACGGTGGGATTGGCCATCTTGTGGCTGTTCAGGGGCGGGACTGGCCGCACCGCGCCGTCGGTCACCGGGTCGGGAAACCTGTTGCAACGCCAGGCCGTGGGCGGCAAGCCAGTCTCGGCTTCGCCGTCGCCGATCACGCAAGCAACAACCAGGTTGGGGTTTTCGAACACCGCGTCAAACGAGGGGACAAGCGAATAGCCCAGCTCACCACCTTGGTGGACCGAGCCCGGGTCTTCGGGCGAGGCGCGGCTGGCAATGCCGCCGGAAAACAAGAACTGCCGAAACAGCTTTTGCAGCCCAGCCCTGTCGTGGCTGATGCCGGGGCAGGCCTCGCTGTGGGTGCGTTTCAGGTAGGCGTGGGCCACCACCGCCTGCCCGCCACGGCCTGGGCCACATGTACCAATCATGTCAAGGTTGTGCTTGTTGATCACCCGGTTCGGGTTCACACAAATGAAATTTTGTCTGGGCACCATGCGTCTGTGTCCGAGCAACATGCATGTGATGTCGGCCAGCGCCAGCGGGCGTTTGAACAGCGGGCTGTCGGGCCGGTAGATCTGCTCAACCGGCAGGTAATTGAGCGCGCGCCAGTGGGCGTTGACACAAGCACACGGCTTGGGGGAAAGGGTGTTGTGGCAGGTCGGCATGGCGCTTATCAATTGCTCATGGCGCCCAAGATACCGGTCATGCGCTCAGCTGCAAGTCGGGCGCGCTGTCGTAGAAATCAAGGCGCGCGGCGCCCAGCGTGGCGAGAATGGCCCGGGCCCGCGACACTTCTTCGGCCGGGCCGTGCGCGGTGACCAGAAAGCCGTCGGCCTCGATTGCGGTCTCGTAAGCGAGCACGCTGTCCTTCGGGATGCCGCTGCCATAGAGCGCCGCACCCAACGCGCTCAATCCACCGACCACCAGCGCGCCTTCAATCGCGGCCACCGCAGCCGTGGCCAGGTGGCCCAGCACCATCACATAACCCAGCGCGGGAACAAACAGAAACGCACCGCCCATCAGCCAGCCCCACAGGCCACCCCAGAAAGCACCGCGCCTGCCCCAGAACGCCATGCGGTCACCGGTGCTGTAGAACCCGATCACCCGCTCGTCGGTGTGGTGGCCCTTGCCGACCACGCTGAGATGCTTCATGTCGATGCCGGCGTCCACCAACTTCTTCACCGCAGCCTCTGCCGCTGGGTGATCGGTGAACACGGCGATCACCGCGTTGCTGCTGGCCGGGTCGGTCTGGTCTGTCAAGGGGTGCTTCCTGGATGGGTTGAGACGGTCCACCGCAACGGCATTGCCGCGATCCGGCTGGCCCAGCGCGTTTACCCATTAACTTTTTTGCTTACAAATTTTTAAATTTGAAACATGCATTGGGCATGCGCTGCGCGGCGGTGTCTGTTCGCCAGCGCACATGCAAACGGTGCGCAGGCTGCGGGTCGTAGCGCGCCGGCGCTGTTGTCGCTTCGGGCCGATCGCATCCGCGCCCTGGGCATGGCCTTTGGCCCTTTGCCCTTTGCCCTTTGCCCTTTGCCGTGGGCTTTCGGACGGACAGGCAAGTTTCAATGCGATGACAAGCTGGTCAAAGACATCGCCTTGCGGGGCGGCGCACGATGGCGCCACTACGACCTGCGAACAGATGTCCGCTCTGGCGCAGCCCACGCGATCCGACCCTGCAGCCGGTGCTCTGTGCAAGCACGTGTTGCCGATGCCACAGGGCTTTGCGCTGCAAGCTGACGCGTGGCGATGCGCGCGTCACCACTTTCTGGAACCCAAGCTTCCAGCGACCACATTGGCGTTGGGGGTGCGCCTGCTCGCCTTGCTTGTCGCGGTTCTCCAGCGGCATCGGGCCCGCGCTAAAAAATTTGCGGTGAGGTCAGGCAGTGCTGTGCCCTGGGTTCACCGGGCCGCTGGGGTGCAGCGAATGAAGTCGGCAACCGCTTGCGCTACCTCAGGCCCCCGGTCTTCCTGCAAAAAATGGCCTGCGCCGCGGATGGTGGCGTGGGGTTGGTGCTTGGCTCCCGGCACCGATTTTTGCCAGGTTTTTTCGCCGCCGCGCGTGATCGGATCGCGGTTGCTGAAGAGCGTGAGAAATGGCTTGTCCCAGGTTTTAAAAAATGCCCAGGCGCGTTCGTTGCGCTCGCGCTCAGGGTCGCTTGAATCGGTGGGCACCAGGGAGGGCAACACGCGCGCCGCTTGGCTGTGAGCGCGGGTTGGAAAGGGCGCGTTGTAGGCCGCAATGGCTGCGGGCTCTAGACCTTGGGCGCAACCAGCCTTGACGATGCGACCGATCGGAAACCAGGGGCTGTGGCGTGCAAAGGCGCGCCACAACTTGAATGCCTTGGGCGTTGCGGTGGTGCCGGTGGGCAGGCCGCCGTTGGCCAGCACAACGCGGTCAAAACGCTCAGGCGCCTGAGCGACCATGCGCAGTCCGATCAGCGATCCCCAGTCCTGGCAAAACAGGGTCAGGTGTTGCAGCCCACTGGCATCCATCCAGGCGGTCATCCATTGAACCTGGGCCAGATAGCTGATGTCGGCGGCACGGCTGGGTTTGTCCGAACGGCCAAAGCCGACCAGATCGGGCGCGATCACACGGCAGCCTGCTGCCAACAGAACCGGGATCATTTTTCGGTAGAGGTAAGACCAGGTTGGCTCACCGTGCATCAGCAGCACGGTAGGGCCATCTCTTGGACCCTCGTCGATGTGCGCAATGCGCAAGCCTCCGATCTCGGTGTAATGGGGCTGATAAGGAAAGTCGTTGAGCAAAGCAAAGCACGCATCGGGTGTGCGCAGGATGTCGCGGGGTGGCGCTGGCAGCTGTGGCACAGCGAGGGTGGCTTGGGCGTGGGCCCTGGCACGAATGTCGGCGACTGCGTTTGAGGAAGGGTCGACCATGCTCAGAACCTGTTGTGGAAGTCGATGGCGTCGGAGCCTGCCGGCAGGCTGATGAAATCGCCGTCGCGGCCGACCGTGATCGGGCCTTTGAAGCGCGCCGAGGCATCGCCCAGAAAGGCCTTTTCCAGCCCAGGCAGCGGCGGTAGCGGGGGCGCTATGTGGTTGAGCAAGAGGGTGCGCGCTTGGGCATCGCGGGCGGTTTCAGCAGCCTGCTCAGGCGTTGCGTGGTAATTCTGGATGTCGAGCATCAGGGTCGCCACGAGCGGTCGTCCGGCGCTGCGCGCGCCCTGGGTGAGCAAGGCCATCAGGCGCGGCGACATGGCGTCATGCACCAACACGTCGACCCCCGCTGCCTCGCGCTGTACCGCTGCGTTTTTCACCGTGTCGCCGCTGAGCACAATGCTGCGTCCCTTGTAGCTGATGCGGTAGCCAACAGCAGGTGTCACCGGGCTGTGGTCCACCAAAAAGGCGGCGATCTCCAGGTCGTCGTCTTTGATCAGCACCCGCCGCTGGTCGGCCGACGGGGGCTCAAAAACTTGTACCTGCGCACCGAAGCCGCTGCCGGGAAGGACCGCATCACCGTGGTGCGCGACACGGTAGTTGCGGTCCAACTCATAAGCTTGCATGGTGCCCGCCGCAACCCGCTCCACGCCGGGGGGACCAAACAAGGGCACCGGTGCTGCGTTACCGGTGGAGACCCACCGCTGCAACAACAGCTCGCCCAGGCCATCGATGTGATCGGAGTGAAAGTGGGTTAAAAAAATCGCCTCGATGTGACCGTGCACAAAACCCATTTTTCCGATGTTTCGGCTGCTGCCGTTGCCGGCGTCAAACACAAACAGCCGCTTGCCCGCCACCACCACCGTACAGGGCCCCATGCGCCGGTCATCGGGCATGGGCGAGCCGGCACCGCACAAGCCGAGGTGCAAGCCATCGGGCAAGTTGCTCAGGCCATCGGCGCTCATGCGGCTGGCCACCACCCGTTGTGCCAGCGCCACGCTGAGTTCCGCCCTGAACCAATAGGCCAGTGCCCCTAGCAACAGACCAAGCCCCATCAGCGACCAAACAATCCGATGCAATTTCATGCTGTGTTCCTGCCAAAAGCGTGTTCTGCCGTGTTGGGCGTGAACACGAAAAAAATAGCTGGGCAATCGCAGGCAGGCCAAGTTGGCCTGATATTTACCGACGCTCAGGCGACCCAGACCCGCGCGATCCGACCCATCGAAGACCAGTAGAAATCCCGCTCCCAACCCACGCTGGGAAAGACCACACCTTGCGTGATACCGCCAGGGCGCACGCGGGCCAGTTCCTGTCCTGTTTCAACCGCCAGCACCGCAACCTCTTCGCCCCAGCGCCGGTAGTCGTTGATGACCAGCTCGCCGGTGTCTGGATACAGCAGCATGTGGCTTGCGCAAGCCCAGTCTGTTTTGGTCCACAAGGGCGACAAGGTGCTGGCCGAGGGGTCAATGCGCCAAGCGCGCAGCACCCGATTGGCCGAGTCGTAGCCGAGCACAATGCGGCGCTGCTTATCGACCAGGGGCGGATTCGTGATGCTGCCGCCAGGCAGCGAACTGACATTGATTTTTAGGTGGTCGGTGGCGTCTTTCAGGCTGACCCGAATCAGCCGATTGGGTGTCTGCTGGACACCGGCGCCAACCATGCGGATGCGGTAGCGGTGCTGACCGTTGTCCATAAACCAGGCATGCTCACTGTCCAGCACCACATCCCAACCATGGCTCTGCTGGCTGTCACCGATGTAATCCAGGCCCCAAGTCTCATCGCGGCGCAGGCAGCCGGCCTGGGAATCCCAGTGGAGCCGAAAAATCGAGCGCACACCCACCACGTAGACCGTGTTGCCGACAGCGCTCAGACGCGCGACGGAGGGTTCTGGGCAGCGGATGTGGGCGGCAGCGAACCGCAGAGCGCCTGGCTCGATCACGCTCAGCAAAGCTGGTCTGGTGGTCGAGAGGTTTTTGGTCACGATCAGACCGTTGTCCAGCACAACGAAGCTGTTGTAAGCCTCGTTCATGGGCAGCTCAAGCTGTGCCAGCGGCTGGCAACTGCGGTCGAGCCGGTGGGCGAACCGGCCGTACACCAGATACAGATCACCGTCCCGGTGCAGTGCCATGCCACCAGGCCACATGGGCCCGCCCGCCAAGCGCGGTGAGCGTTGCAGTGTGCGCAAAGTGTGCGGGTCGATGCGCTCGACGCAAGCGGTCGTGGGCAGGCCCAACTGCGCTCGCAGGGCTGAGTGGGTGAGCAAATACACCTCGCCGGGCGCACCCAGCACGGTCATGGTCGACAAGCAGGTGCGGCGCGTGACGCAGTGCAGGCGTTCACCGGTTTGCAAACCCAATCCCAAGCCGCTTTGCGGTGTCTGCAACCGCGCAGGCCCGCCATCCTCGCATGGCCAAGGGCTGTCGAGGTAACCCTGGGCGTGCCTCATCGAGCCGATTCGCGCAGACGCCTGCGCCGCCAAACCAGCAAGCCGATCAGCGCCAGGGCCACGCCGCCCAAGGGCAGCGCAGCGCGTTGCAGCCGCGGCAGGTAGACATTGATGAATGCGTTGATGATCACCTGCGTGACCGGGTCATAGTCGTCAGGCATGGGCAGCACACCATGCGCCCGGGCGTAAGCGGCGTAATCCGCCTGCATGGTGACAAATGTCTCGGGCATCTCGCCTTGCAGGTCGCGCGTTTCGCCGGGATCTTTGACGATGTCGTAGAGACGCCATTGACCATCGCCCACGGGCGGGATGTTTTTGAGGAGCTTGAGATCGCCTTTGAAAACCGCTTGGTTCCCCGAGAGCTCATAGCCAATGACGTGATCCACCGGATGCACCCGCTGTACCTCGCCGCGCAACACCGGCAGCAGATTGGCACCCGTCATTGGGTGGATTGTTTGGCCCCGGTACTGGGCGCCTGGGCGCTCCAATCCGGCCAGGGCCAACAACGTGGGTGCGATGTCGTTGACGTGGGCCAAGCTGTGGTGAATCTGGTTGCGCTGCATGCCGGGCACACCGGAAATGACCAGAGGAACCCGAATCCCACCGCCGCCCGCATAAAACTTGTACGTACTCAATGGCGAGGCCACCGCCGAGGCCCAGCTTGGTCCGATGATGCTGTAGCCGCCTTTGGCACCCAGCTGGTCGATGCCGCGTTGGTAGTTCCAATCCAGCCACAAGCGCCCGGGCACGGTGGCGTAAGGGTCAGAAGCTTCGGCGCCGTTGTCGGATAGAAAAATGAACACTGTGCGCTCGTATTCCCCGCGCGCTTTGAGGCTTTCGATCAGCCGACCGACGTGGTGGTCCATGGCGTCGGCCATGGCCGCATAAACCTCCATCCGGCGGGCCTGGTAGCGCTTCTCCTCGGGGCTGAGCGCCTCCCAAGAGGCGGTGGTTTGCATCGCCACCATGGGCGTGTCCTTGGGGACGATGCCAAGTTCGATCGCTTTGTCGCGGCGCGCCTGGCGCAAAACGGTCCAGCCGGCGTCGTAGCGGCCCTTGTACTTGTCAATAAAGGCCTGCGGTGCCTGCAGCGGAATGTGGTTGGCCTGGAACGAGACGAAGGCAAAAAACGGTTGTCGCGCTGGCGGTGTACCAGGCGCACGGGGCACGGCATCGACGTTGATGTAGCCGATCATGCGGTCGACAAAATAGGCCGAGGAATAAAAGTCGCTCGGCATGGTGGCGACCGCGCCGTCCTCGTACCAGTTCACCTGGTCGCTGAGGTCGAGGTAGCGCTTGGCGGTTTCCCAGTTGTCCGAGCCGCTATCGGCCTGCACGATCGAACGGTCAAAACCGCGCGCCGGGGGGCGGTTGTGCGGCTCATGGCCCACATGCCACTTGCCCGCCACGTAGGTGCGGTAACCGCCGTCGCGCAGCAGCGTGGCCACGGTCACCACCTCGTTGTTCAGCACGCCCAGGTAGCCCGGCTTGCCCACATGGGCCTGCGGTATGGACTCACGCATATTGCCCACCCCATTGAGGTGGTTGTCGACGCCAGTGAGCAGCATGGCGCGCGTTGGCGAGCACGAGGCCATGACGTGAAAGTTGGAAAAACGCAGGCCTTCGTGCGCCAACGCGTCCAGGTTCGGCGTCTCGATCTCACCGCCAAAGGCGCCGACGTCAGTGAAGCCCCAGTCGTCGGCCAGCAGCAGCACGATATTTGGCCGCTCGGCGGCGCCGGCTTTGGCGGGCTGTGCTTTTGAGTCAGCGGCTGACGGCGCAATAGCGTCGACGCGCCCCAGGCCCAGGCCCCCGAGCAAGGCCAGCACCGCGAGCACACGCAACGCCGCCACAACCCGGTTCGGCAGGCGCTTCATCACGAGGCCCGGCCGCGAACGGTGCGCGCCGTCTTGTCGGCCAGCGGCTTCCAATGCAACAGGCCGTAGAGCAGCGTCAGCAGCACACTGAGCGCCAACGGGCCTGGGTAACAGCGCACATGCTTCAGCACAAAGACAAGTTCGACCGCGTGCACCAGCACCAGCCACCCGGCTGCGGTTTGAACGCCCGCGCTCCAGGCGCTGGTCCAGCCGCCGAGCAGCGCGGCCAGTGCCAGCGCATAAGTGACCAAGATGAGCGCTTTGAGCAGGGCGAAGAGGGGTTTTTGCATGGGATGGGTGGTGCGAAAAGACGCGGGTGTCAAGGGCCAAATGGGGCGTGTTTGGGTGGCATGGCGGCGCTGTTTGCCGGGCTGTCGGGCGGGTCGCCGGGGGCGTCGCCCGGAGCGGGGTGGCCCGCTTGGCGCAGCAGTGCCTCTTGCACCGCCCACAGCCGATCCTGGCCCCAGACCGTGCAGTCGCCGACAGAAAACGACGGCACGCCCCACAGCCCGTGCGCCAGCAGCTCAAGCCGGTTGGCCTCGGCAACCGCACGCCACTGCTCGCTCTTCAGGGGCGCTTGCGCTTGCGACCAGCTCAGGCCGGCGCGCTCGACAATGCAGCGCAGACCGCGAGCGCTGCCCGCATCAAGGCCTTCGGCCCAAACGCCGTGCATAAAAGATTGCAGATAGGCAGGCCCCCTGCCCTCGCGCTCGGCCCAATGCAGCAAGGCAAGTCCGCGCTCGGTGGGACGGCCCACCGGATCGTTGATGCGCCCAAAGGGAATCTGTCGGGCGCGCGCTTCGCGGGCTGCGTCACGCGCAATGTACATGCGCTTGTGGCGCGGCACGGGCAGACCGCGCATGACCATGGGCAGCACATAGCGCAGCCGCACCTGTGCGCCTGTCAGGCGCACGAGCTCGAAAACCCGCGGCACCACAATCGCCGAATATGGGCTGCGCAGCGAGAAGAAAAAGTCAATGGGCGGCGGGTTGTGCAGCGCTATCGGACTGCTCAGATCGGGGCTGAGGGGAAACAGGTCGTCGGCATCAGCGCCCAGGCGCAGCGCACCCAGCGACCGCAGCCGCTGCTCCAGGTGATAAAGCCGATCCACGCCCCAGTACCACTCGCCGGCGTAATAAAAGCTGGCCCCGGTGGCGTGCCCGAGCCGCTGGCGCAGCGCCTCGGATGCGCGCAGGTGGGCCGCCAGCTGGGCCATTGTTGCAACACCAGTCAAAAGGGTGTCTGGGTGGTCCGATGCAAAGCCTGAAGGCGCCCACAGCCAAGCCGAAACCACGCTGACGCGTGCCGCAAACTCACCCGTCTCAATGGACTTCAGCAAGGCCGCTTGTGCACGGGTTACCCGCTCAGCGCTCGGTTGCTGTCCCGGATCTTGAAAATCCAGCTGGAGGCGCTGGGCCAGCCGCTGGGCATCGACCCGGCTGTGGGCTTGCAAGCGCAAGCGATCGGGTGCCATGGCATCCGAAGGGGGGCCCACCAGATGTGCTTGCAAGGCGACGTCATAGCGCGCCAGCAGCCGTTGAAGGCCGGCGCCTGCCAGCGCCGACAAGGGGTCGTCAAGCTGGTGAAAGTAGTGCAGCTGGTGCGCCTGGCCAGCAGCCAGGCGGCGACGCTCAGCCCGTGCGCGTTGCGCCTGCAGCCGCGCCTCACCCAGAAGGTGCTCGGAGATAGCAGGCATCAGCAGGCTGGAGAGCGACATCGGGCTTGGCGCAGAACTTCGGGTGGTGCCCGTGGCCTACCAGGCCGAAACCAGGCGCAGCTGCAGCGACTGGGTCATGATCGCGTTGCGGCTTCCGAAGTTGCGGCTGTAGTGCAGGTTCACGGCACTGGACTTGCCCGGCAGCTTGTAGGTGACGAAGGGACCAGCGGCGTAGTTTCTGTAGCGGTTGTTGGCCACCGCGACGCCGTTGTCTTTGTCGTCGTTGATCTGTTGTGTGAGCGCAAGGTTGGCGCCATAGCCCCAGCTTCCCTGAACCTTCACAGCGGCGCCCTCGAGGTAGACGAAGTTGCCGCTGCGATATCCGGTGTCTTTGTTGCTGGTGTTGATGCCAAACGCCACCCGGCCGGCCACCGTTACGCCGCGATCCCACCTGTTGGGACCCGCACTGGGCGTGAGCGCATAAGTCACAGCAACACCCGGGCGCAAGGTGTAAAAATTACCAAAGCCGGGGTCCGGTCCTGGAGACTTGTCGTACTTGCCTGTGGGGACATAGAGCGATGCGCCAGCCGCAACCTTCAAACCGTCGAATTTGCCCAGCCAGACAGCCGAGAACTCGGCGTCGCCGAAACCGGACACATCGGTGTTGTTGGAAGCGTTGAAGGCAGCAACATCGGCTTGCACCCGCGCTCTTGCCCCGTTGGCAACTGCACCGACCAGGGGCATTGCGGTCGACGGCGACACGGTGCCCGCCGGTTGCACCGCCGTGACGCTGCGGCTCTGCTGAATCAAGGGAAGGTTGAACACAAAGGCCATGCTGCCACCACCAAAATTGGGCAGTGTCAGAAAGCCGGCAACCAGGTTGAGCTGGGTTTGCTTTTGATCAAATTCGATACTGCCCGCGGGCACATTGAGGGTGAAGGTGCCATTGGGCACAGCACCGCCTGACGGGGCTCCGGTGGGCAACGCAATGGTGCGCGCGGGCGACTTTCTCTCGTCCCCGTTGTTGTCGACCACTTTGAAAATGTTGATCTGGGTGAGCGACACCGTGCCGAAAAAGCCGGGATTTTCGGCTGCGGCGGCAATCTCTCCACCGAATATGCCTGTCGGTGCCTGGCGCAGGCGGGAGTTTTCGCTGGCGTGGGCGTTGGCGCTGGCGAGCAGGCAGACAGCAGCGCTCGCAAAGGCGGTCAGGGCCAGCCGCGGGCTGGTTGCGCAGGGGCGTTGTTTCATGTCGTTGTCTCCGATGGGGTTGTTGTTGTGGTCAGGGGTTGGTTTGCTCTGGAACACCATGTGGCGGCACTGCTGGCCGGACATTTTTTCCATACACTGGTGTATCTATGTGGACAGTCTAGGGCCGCCGAACACGAATGTCTTTTAGGGTTTACACGGCCCGAGTGCCTCGCGATCTGACACCCACGGCGACATGCCAATGTGCTGAACAGCCGCATTGACACGGCTTAACATCAAACAAACGCTATAGGAGTCTCCTTGCCCACAAAGAAAGTCAACAAACCGCAAACGGTCCCGCGTTTGACGCGCGACGACTGGCTCGACGCCGCGTTTCAGGCGGTGGTGGGCAGGGATTTTGACGCTGTGCGGGTGCTCGTGCTAGCCGACACGCTGGGCGTCACCAGAGGCAGTTTTTACTGGCACTTTACCGACCATGCCGATCTGGTGCGGGCGCTTCTTGAGCGCTGGCGGGCGCAGGAAATCGAACGCGATCTGCGCTTGCAGGCGCAGGCGTCCGGCGATCCGCAGAGCGATCTTGAGCAGCTGCTCGAGGTGGCTCTGGCGCATGCGGGCGCCAACTTGGAGAACATCCGTTTCGAGTTGGCGTTGCGTGCGCTCGGGCGACGCGATCCGGCGGTGGCAACCATGTTGCTTGAGGTCGACCGTGTGCGCATGACCCTGTTCGAGCAAAAGTTTTTGACGCTTACCAAGGACCAGAAAACGGCGCACGAGTTGGCCGCGCTGTTTTACCTGGCCATCGTGGGCAGCCACCAAGCGCTCAGCCGCCCGACCAGCTCGCCGCTGGCCAAAGCGTTCTTCAAAAACATCATTGGTCACTATCTGATTCAGCAGCAGGCACCCAAAGCAGACACCCCGAAGCCGCGATAGGCAACCCGACGCGCCGCAAGCGGGCGCCGAATCAGTCGATGCGCACCACCGCAGGCATCTGCCAGTTGCCATCCAGCGCCTGCGCCAGCGGTCCGTAGAGCCGCGCGTTCAGCAGGAAACCCTCACCCGCCTTTACCGGCAACCAGTTGCGTTGCTGCGCGCCTTCTGGCGCTTGCGCCTGCACCCACAAATCGAGCGAACCGTCAGCGTTGTAAAGCAGTTCGTTGTGGCTCGCACGCGCATGCCGTTGCAGCGGGTTGTCGATCAGTTGGTCGTTTTCTCCGTAAGCCGTGACGGACCAAAACGCGCTCACTGGCGGCAAACCAGCGGCCTTGAAATGCAGCCTGTAACGGTGGTCGCCATGCAGGGCACGACCTTGGGCATCGACCCGCGTGTTGGGGTAAGTGGCGTCGATCGGCAGATTGGCACCGAGGCCGATCATCGCCACCACAGCACGGATGTTGTAGTGGGTGCCATAGTTTCCAAGCACACCGGGCGGGGTGGTCCATGCCTGCCCCGACTCGCGTGTCCGGTCCAGCTCTTGCGCCACTTTCCAGTCGGCGATGCGCCGCCCCAGCGCAACGCTCCAGCGGTCCAGCCAGCTCCACTGTGGCGCGGTGCCCGGGACCACGCCGATGCGCTTGAGCTTGATCAGCATGGGCGCGTCGGCCGCTTTTGGCGGGTTATCGACCATGAGCATGGCCAGGCGGCTGAAAAAAACCGTGGGGTCCATGTGGCGCATCTGCTCGACAGGCGCGATTGGGCGCACGCTGGCGGCTTGCCAGGCGGGGACTGCACCGCCGTGGCCCGCCAGCCAGTCGGACAGCCGTGTCAGGCGCAGGCCGTCTTGCAGCTGGTGCACGAGTGGGAAGTCGGCTGGCCCGTGGGTTTGCGTGCGCCCGATCAGCCAGGCCATGCGTGTCGGCGCGCGCAGCAGCACAAGCCCTTCGGGGGTCTCGCCTTGCCAGCGCGGGCCAGCCAGCAGAAACCGGCCGCCGGAGCCTGCGGTGGTGCGTGTGCCTGGCGCTGCGAACACATCGGTCCAGGCGTCCAGAAACGCCATCAGCTCGTAGCGCAGCGGGTTGGGCGGCAACTCGAACACCCAGGGCCCAAAGTCCATGTCGATAAAGGCAGAGGTGTAGAGGGTGTCGACGTTTGGGCGCACCACATCACGAAACTGTGCGTTTGGGAACTGACGCACCCGCCGCAGCTGGTTTTCAGGGCCAATGTTCAGCGCCGCGTTGGCCCGCGTGGCGTCCATGATGACAAGCGGGTAGCCGTATAGGTAGGCCTCAGCGCCGAGCACGATATGCTCCGATTTGGCAACCACGACCCCGGCCAACGCGGCCAGCACCAGCACCACACCCAGCACCACACCCAGCAGCGCCCTCAGACGACGCCTTCTGATTGGGTGGCGCGGGGTGGTTGGAGGTTGCTGCTGGGTCATGGTCCGGGCGCTTTCAGAATGGTTCGAAAGCCCACATGGGAGGTGCCCAGATCCTCGTCTTGGGGCTGACGCGCGCTCGATCTGTAGCGCTTGCAGTAGCTGGGCGCGCACAGGAAGGATCCGCCCTTGATCACGCGTTGCCCGACCGGCACGCTGCGGCGAACATCGGCGGACGCAGGCGCAGCAACCTCATCTGGCGCTTCGGTGTGGTCGGGTCTGTAGGCGTCGGCTGTGAGTTCCCAGGCGTTCCCAATCATGTCCATCAGACCCAACGCATTGGCGGCGTAGCACCCCACCGGCGCCAGCTGGGCGAAGCCGTCCTCGAGGGTGTTGACAACCGGAAAAAGGCCTTGCCAGGTGTTGGCGGCTTGGGGCTGCGCGTGGTCCTGACCCGAACGCACCTGACCCGCCCGCGCAGCCCATTCCCACTGCACCTCGGTTGGCAGGGCACTGCCGCGCCAGCGAGCGTAAGCCAGGGCATCTTCAAATGCGACCGCGACCACTGGGTGCGAGCCGCGCTCACCGATATTGCTGTTCGGGCCTTCGGGGTGACGCCATTGCGCACCGGGTATGTAGCGCCACCACTGCGTGAGCCTGCTTTGCGTGTTGGCGGTGATGGGCTGGGTAAACACCACCGCACCGGGTTGCTGCATGTCAGCCGGCAAGTTGGGGTGCAGACGGGCATCCACCGGGCGCTCTGCCAAGGTGACATAGCCCGTGGCCGTCACGAATCTGGCGAACGCGTCGTTGGTGACTTCGGTGCGGTCCATCCAGAAGCCCTCAACCGTGACCATTCGCACTGGCTGCTCCTCGGCGTAAACCGTGTCGCCGAATTCATAGCGTCCGCCGGCCACCCAGACCATGCCCGGGTGGGCGGTTGTGGCGGGTTCTTCGGGCAGGGCACAGTGGGTTCGCGCGAGCGCGGCATGCTGCGCGCTGCCATTGCTTTCCTCCCAACCCAGCATTCCCCACAGCGAAAGACCGAACAGCAGGCCAATGGCGGCAATGCCAGCACCGAGCCACAGCTTGTACCGCCGTGAAACCGACTCTGGCGGTTCGCCGGGCGGCGGTGTTGGTGTGGGGGTTGGGGCTGTCACAGTGCTCAGGCCGCAGGCATTCGGGGTTTCAATTCCACCAGTAGGTGTAGGCGTCGTCAGCGGTCATTGGCTGGTCAAGCGTCTTGTCAATGGCAATCGGCAGCTCCAGAAATGAGGGCCACAAAGGTTTGGGCATCGGGTCGTGATGTGCTTTGAGCAAGGCCTGTAGCTGTGCAAGCTGGGCGGGTTCTTGTTCTGCCAAGTTGTTCTGCTCGGTTGGATCGGTGTTGAGGTGGAACAAGAAGTTCTTTTTGGGACGCTCTGAGGCGATCAGTTTCCACCCGCCTGCGCGCACCGCGCGGTACGGGCCATCGCGCCAGAACAGGGGGCGTTGCACTTGTACTTTTGTGGCGTTTTCCTCCAGATAGGGCAGCAGGTTGACGCCATCGATCACGCGGTCGCTCGGTAAGGCCACACCGGCAGCGGCCAGCACGGTCGGAAAGATGTCGATGTTGGTCATGGGTGCCGTGTACTGCTTGCCCGCAGCAATGCGCCCGGGCCACTGCGCCACATAAGGCACACGCAGGCCACCTTCAAATTGCGTCAGCTTCCAGCCCCGAAACGGTTGGTTGACTTCAGGCAGGCCTATGTAGCCTGGTGCGCCGTTGTCGCTGTTGAAGATCACGATGGTGTTCTGGTCAAGTCCTTGCTCACGCAGCGTTTGCAACACGCGCCCAACGCTGCGGTCGATCGAGCGCACCATGGCCGAGTAGACACGCCGGCGGTGGTCGGGAATGTGAGCCAGTGCGTCGTAGTCTTCACGCGCCGCCTGCAACGGCGTGTGCGGACCCCAGTGGGCGAGCAGCATGAAGAAGGGCTGGTGCTTGTTGCGCTCGATGGCGGTGACCGCCTCGTCGGTGAAATAGTCGGTCAGGTAGCGTGCTGGCTCGAACCACCCGCCACCGTTGTAGCTCACACCAAAGCGCATGTTGGGCCAGAGAAAGCGGTCGATCGGGTCGAAGTCGATCTTGGCGTTGACGACCCGCGGGTCTTTGGGCGGCAGGTACAAGCCACTCTCCATGAACAGGGATTCGTGAAAGCCCTGTGCGTTGGGACGCATGTCGGGTGTGCTGCCCAGGTGCCATTTGCCAATGTGGATGTTGTGGTAGCCAGCGGTCTTTAGCATGTCCGCCAGTGTCAGCTCCGAGTTGGGCATGCCCAGCTCGTTGAATTTTTTGGCTTGACTCGCTTTTGCTTTGTCGACCAGCACGGGGTGCAGCTGTTGCGTGTCGGCAAACATGGCGCCCGCCACCCTTGCCATGGCACCCGGCGTGGGCGTGAACTCGACGCCAAAGCGCCAGGGGTAGCGGCCGGTCATCAGGGCGGCGCGCGAGACAGTACACACCGCAGCACCCGCGTAGCCCTGGTCGAAGCGCACGCCATTGCGGGCGATGGCATCGATGTTTGGGGTGGGCACGCCGTCGGCGGTGCGGCCCTCGCTGTAGGTGCTGACATCGTTGTAGCCGAGGTCGTCGGCCATGATGATGATGACATTGGGTGGTCGCTGGGCCAGGGGCTGTTCTGGGCTCAGCGGGCCCGCCATCCAGGGCACAGGCCGGTTCGGTGCCCGGGGGTGCTTGAGGTCGGTGAGCCAGCCGAGCGAGTACTTGAACAAGTACAGCCGGTTTGCGTACAAGGTGCCTGCGGCCAGCGCAAGCAGCAGCAGTGCCACGCCCAACCGGCGGGGCCACTTGCGTGTGGTGGGGGGTGTCATTTGATGCCGGGTTTCAGGGTGGTACAGGTGCGGGTGCTCTGGTGCCGCCTGCGACTTGCAGCATCTTCTGTGCGGTTTCAGTCCCGGCGTTTTGGTTCTGGCCCGTCACCAGGCGGCCGTCCGCAACGGTCAGGTTGGCCAGTGGCTCAAAGGCGGCGGTGGCACTCTCAAAATGCGCGCCTGCTGCCCGCAACTCCCGCTCCGGGTGTTGCGGCGTTTTCTGGATACCGAGTTGCTTGACCTGGCGGTCGGTCACCGCGGTCAGCCGCTTGCCCTTGACCAAGGGCTGGCCATTGATGTCGGTGGCTTGCAGCAGGCCCAGCGGCCCGTGACACACGCCGCCGATTACCCGCCCCGCCGCCCAGGCCCGGGTGATCTGCTCGCCGAGCACCGCCGAGGTACCGAGGTCGTAAGCAGCGCCCCAGCCGCCAGCCAGAAAGATGATGTCGTAACTGGCGAAGTCCAGCTGGTCAATGGGCCGTGAGGCCTTGACTTTGGCCTGAACCACAGGGTCTTTCAGGTAGCGCTTGTCGGACGCTGCCGCCAAAAACCAGCGGAAGGAATCCGGCTCGATCGGAATCTCGCCACCCCGGACACTGGCGACATCGACCTGCATACCAGCATCGGCAAACGCATAGTAGGGAGCTGTCAGCTCGGAGCCGAAAACACCGGTGGCTTTGCCTCCTTCGCCGAGAAACGCTTGGCTGGTGGTGACGATCAGGGCGCGCTTGCTGGGCAAGGTGTAGGTGGGTCCTCGGTAGGTCGGGTGCAGACCGAGCGCGCGCAATGTCGGCGGCAGTCCGAGCCAAAGAAACAATGTCAGTGCTGTGAGGAAAATCAAGGCAGTTGTCATGGGGCTGAGGGCCTGTGGTGGAGGGTTGTTGGTGCGTACTGCGAAGAACCGGCTCCTCATCTGGGCAATGTGCTGCCCATGGCAAGGTGTCTCGGTTCAGTGCGTGGTCTGGATCGGCGTCAGCAACAGCACGAGCCCCCAGATGGCAGCCCCGAATGCAACCAAAAAGGCCGCCATCAGGGTGCGGAGCATGAACAGGTCAACCAGCGGCTGCACCGGAAAAATGTGGGTTTTTTCGATGGCTGCCCATTTGTGCACAGTGAGACCTGCGCGTTCGATGTGCAGCGCAAAGCGAAGGAAATCGCGCCGGCTGCGGTAGCGGACCATCGCCACGTAATGCCACTGATCGGCATCCTCGGGCTCTACAAAACCACCCTTTCGCCGAGCGATGAAGATCGGCAGGCTGCCGTGGCGCAGCAGTGGCCAAAATATCGCCCGGCCGTAGCGCTCGTCGGCGGCGCGGGCGCTGGTCTCGGCCTGCAGCGGGTGGTTAGCTGGGTAGCGGGCCTGGGGCCGGTAGCGCACCAGGTTGTGCATCACGAAGGGCCTGCCGTCGTCGCCTTGTGAGATACGGTGGACCTGCTCCACCATGGCGGCCTGTGCCTGTGTTGGCATGCAGGACCGCAGGTCTGCCACGAAATGTCCGATCTCAGCCGCGCTGAGTGGGCGCGGGCGCCCCGCGTACCAAACCCAGACCAGCAGGTACAAAGCCAGCAAAGGCAGGCCCACGAAGATCAGAAAGTCCATCGATCAGGCCGACCCGCCGACCACATCGTACTTCGCCGAGTGGTTCTGCAGCCACTGTACCGAACCGCTGGCCTCGTGTTGACTGGGGTGAAACTGAGGCGAAAGGTATTCGCGCCAGCGTTTGAAGTTCCCCCGCAACAACCCCTCTTTGGCCACGAGCAATTGCGTCGCGCTGCGCCAGGTACTGAGCTTGAACAAGCTGTCGTCATGCCAAAGGTTGCGCACCGTCTGGCGCAAGACATCGCTGAGAAAAATCCAGGTGATGTACTTGAAGACCCGCACACGCCAGCCGTGGTGTGCGCTCATGGCCTGGTAAATGTCAAACGCCGTGCTGCGGTGTTCGGCCTCTTCGGCGCTGTGCCAGAGCCACATGGTTTGCAGCCGCGGTTCAGCCCCTGCAAGGGTTTCAGGGTGCTTCAGCAGCCAGTCGGCAAACAGCGCGGTGAGGTGCTCGGTGGCAGCGGTGGCAGCCATATGCACACGCACATCTCGGTGGGCGCTGGCTTTGAGTCGGCGCGCTGCACGCCGCTCAATTTCGTTATCAAGCCCTTGTTGTTGAAGTTGCTGGTTGAACAGGCTGTGAATACGCCGGTGCGTGGCTTCCTGCCCGACGAATCCTTTCACCTCAACGGCGAAGCGTTCGCGCTCGGCTTCTGGCAGCGTCTTGAGGCCGTTGCGCACGGAATCCATGAAGTATTGCTCACCCAGCGGAAAGCTCATGGAAAGGGCGTTGAAGAAAGCTGTGGTGAAAGCATCCCCGCCGTTCCAGCGAGCGGCAAACGGTGTGTTCAGATCGATCAACAGTCGGCGCACTACAAGATTTGTCATGGGGTTCTCAAGCAAGGTAATGGGGCTGGGCGTTGAAGATGCGTTGTTTCAAGTTACCTTCAGGTCGTCGCTTTTTCGCGACGTTCTCGGCACCAAATTTTGCCCATATTGCTTTTGGGCAGTGCGCTGATGAAGCACACCTGATGCGGCGCTTTGTGAGTGGTCAGATGCTGGCAGCAGTGCGACAAAAGCCGCTCTTCGTTGAGGGACGCTGTTTTTTTGACGACATAAAGCACCACCTGCTTGTCCGTTCTGCTGCTGAGGTGCCCGACCGCAGCCACTTCGAGCACATCGGGGCAGATCATCGCGATCTCGTCGATTTCGGTCGGATACAGGTTGAAGCCCGACACCAGAATCGTGTCTTGTTGGTCGTTTTACGGTCTTCGAGAAGCCTGTTTCTCCAATCACCGCTACACCACCGGTTCGCAGAAAACGCTCTGTTGTCGTCACCACAGCTCTGTTTCGCGGGCGCCTGCAGCAGCCCAGCATCAGCTGCGGTCCGCGCACGCACCATTCGCCGGCTTCGCCCACTGCGCATTCACCGGCGGCGCGGGTGCGAATCGAGACCTCGTTGGATCGTGACGGCAAGCCGATGCTGCCGTTAAAAGTCTTCAGATCAAACGGATTGAGGCGCACCGCGGGCGAGCATTCGGTCAAACCGTGACCCACCCCCAGCGGACAACCGGTTGTTTCTTGCCAACGCTCAGCCAACGGACGCTGAACCGATGCGCCACCACCAATAGCCAAGCGCCGCCGACTGAAGTCGTCCTTCGGAAAATCGGGGTTTTTGATGCGTTCATTCAACCAGGTGCTGACCGCTGATAGCGAGACAAAGCGGTGCTGGCGCAGGATGCGGACAAATGCCGGGATATTCCATGGGTCTGCCACCAACACGTTGGTGCCGCTCATTCCCAACAATGTCAGGCAAGAGCCCAACACCAAGATGTGATGCGGCGGGATCGCGGTGATGCTGATCAGATCAGCCTCGGGTTCCAGAAACGGCTCGCTCCAAACCTGTGTCTGCTTGACCTTGGCCATGGCGTTGCGGTGCGACAGCATGGCGCCTTTGGATACGCCGGTGGTGCCGCCGGTGCACTGCAAAAACGCCAGGTCCTGAGGCGCTATCGCGACTTTGGTAAAACTGGCGTGGCTGTCCTGCGCCAACATACCGCTGTAACGCACGCTGTTATGAAGGGGATAAGGCGGCACCAAGCGCTTTACGTGGCGAACCAGAGCGTTGACCAGGACGCGTTTGGGCCACAGCATCGTGTCGGACAGACCAGGCACAACAACCTGCTCCAGCGGGCTGCCTTCCATGGCTTTTTCCAGCGTATGGGCAAACATCTCCACCACGATCATGGACTTCGCCCCTGAGTCTTGGAGCTGGTGCGCAAGCTCTCTGGGGGTGTACATCGGGTTCACATTCACCACCACATAGCCCGCCCGCAACAGGCCGAACAGGCAGACTGGGTACTGAAGCAGGTTGGGCATCATGATCGCCACCCGAGTGCCCAGAGGCAGGCGCAGCACCGGTTGAAAATACGCGGCCACTTGCTTTGACATCCGGTCGAGCTCGGCATAGCTGATGCTCACGCCAGTGGAGCCGCTGACGAAAGTTGGCCAGTTGCTGTGGCCAAGAACAGCTTCATTCGAGAGGTCAGCAATGGACCCCAAGGCGTCGACATCGGTCCTGTGAGATACACCCTTGGGACAGCTGTCGAGCCAAATTTTTTTCACTTCTTTTGGCTCGTCTTGAGTGGAGAAAGCAAATCACAAACAACAGAAACAGATTTGAATGCGCCCTTGATCTGGGACGAAATGCTCTACAAAAATACCCAAAGGTTTGACCCAGCGCGATGTCTTGGCTGTTAATCAGCGGCTCACGAAGTGGCATAACAGTACACCAATGTATGGTTCAGCTTCGGCGTCGACCATCGGTGAAAACCCTAGCCGGTTGCGTGCTGTGTGACCATACACTGGTGTCTTTAAGCAAGGGCATGCCAATGCAGGAACAAACAGTTCAGATCCTGGCCATCCTTTTGGTGATGCTGAGCTTCGCTGTCGCAGAGCTGGTGCAGGGACGTTTTTTTGCCAAGCAAGCGAACCACGAAGACAACCGGCTTGATCTGGCGGTGACGCTGCTGTTTCCTGTGATCTCGGTCGGTGTATTGAGCGCCTCGAACGCCTTGTGCGAGTGGCTGATGCCATCACAGCGCGGAGCCTGGGCAGACTGGCCGGTGTGGCTGATGCTGGTGGCTTTACTGCTGGCAGACGATCTAACCCAGTATCTGTGGCACCGTTTAAGCCACACCTCGTTCATGTGGCCGCTGCATCGCGCGCACCACTCAGCGGCGTACATGAGCGTTCGCATCGTTTACCGCAACAATGCTTTTTATTACATGTTGATGCCGGGAATCTGGCTCTCAGGGGCACTGATTTTCATGGGTTTTGGCTGGGTGTATGTGGGCTACACAGTGGTCAAGCTGACGGTCATCATCGGCGCCCACTCGGCTGTGCGATGGGACCGATGGCTCTACAAATGGCGCGTTTTGCACCCGCTGGCCTGGGTGGTGGAGCGCACCATCTCCACCCCTGCTACGCACTTTGCACACCATGCCTTGGTGCAGGACGACGGCATCGGCCACTACACCGGCAACTACGGCAATCTGCTCTTTGTGTGGGATATTTTGTTTGGGACTGCCCACATCACACGCCGCTATCCCCCCGCCTTCGGCCTGACCGATGACCGCCAGCATGGTCCCGAGTCGTGGTGGATCCAGTTGGCTTACCCGCTGTGGCGCTCCAAGCGGGCCAGCACGGTGCTGGGACAAGGGACGCATCAACCGCCCCCAGCGTGAAAACAGTCGCTGAGCGCATTCAATCTCCCAGTGCAAAAGGGTTGATAAAACTTGCGCAGTGGGCTCGACAGTCGAACGGGTCGGCGGGAGCAGCTCGGCAGGCGACTTCCAGCCCGAAGATTTGCGTGGCTTGGCGTTGTGATGGACGGCGATGGCGTGCAGATCGGCCTGGCTGTGAACGCTTAGGTTGCTGCCCTCGGGCAATGTGCGGCGCCAACACAGGAGCTCAACACCACGCGGGAACGCTTGCAGCGCGATTTCAAACGCCTGTCGGCGTGCTCCGGCGCTTGGGCCGCAGGGTTTCAGGCACGCTGCTGCGGCCCAAGACCCAGCATGGCCTTGCCCTGCCCCACCGCGAGCCGGTTGCACCGCACCCAGCAGCGCAATGCTTGTTCGATTTTTTTAATGGGGTAGCTGAAGACAAGGGTGTCACGCTGGGATCTGAGTGCCGACGGCACCGGTCTGGGCTTGCCGATCGCGCGCCAACATGCAGGCGCACGGCGGCATGGCGTCGATTGAGTCCAAAACGGAACACTTACACACGGTTCCGCCTTCGCTTTTCTGTGGATCAAACCGCATGATCCGCCTCAAGGCGCCCGAAATGGGCCGCCTTCGAATTTTCTTGTCCACGGTAAGTCTCGACTTACGTTCAGGGTAAGGGCGCCAGCTTGCAGAGAGAAATTGACAACAGGCGGAGGACGACCGTCGACATTCGGTGCTCGGGCAACGCGTTCGGGGTACATTCTCGCCATGCGTGTCTGGATCGCCTTGCTCATTGCCCTGTCATTTGCCTCACAGGGGTGGGCAGCCACGCGGGCTACAGACGCCCCGTGCCCGATGGAAACGGAGATGCCGGTTGCCATGGCGCAGGCTACAGCCGCTTTTGATGGCGCAGCGGATGACGCCATGTCTGGCGACTGCTGCAACGACATGGAGACCTTCTCGCTGACTGGCCAGACCTGCAAAACCGAACAGGACTGCCAGGCGCCGTTGACTGGCCTGCTGCTTCCTTTGCCTGACAAAACCACTGTCGCTGCGGTGCGCCAAATCGCTCCTGTTTTGCAAAGTCTGGCAGCGCCGTCTGCCACCGTGGTCGCGCTCTGGCGCCCACCCACCTTCCACTGACCCCTGTTGATTGGGCCGGTGCGGCGCTTGGCGTTGCACCGGATGCTGCATCGGCTGTCGAGCCGCTGCGCTGTCTCTGGAGTTTTTCCATGTTTTTATTTGCCGCACCGGCTGTCGGTGCCTTGTTCCTTTTTCTGCTGAATCCGTCCTGGGCGCTGGCTCAGACAACAGGCTTGGGCAAAAACGTCTCGGCCCTTGAATCCCCTTCGCTGAGCCTGATCGATGCGATGCGGGTCGCCGAACAGCACTCGCAAGGCCTGCGGGCTCAGGAAAGCAGGGCTGATGCTGCCCGCCAGCGCGCTGTGGCGGCAGGCCAGCGGCCCGATCCTGTGCTGAGACTGGGGCTGGACAACGTGCCGGTAGAAGGTGGCTCCAGCCGACTGCTGACGCGTGAGCCGACCACGGCGCGCAGCATTGGCCTTGTGCAGACCTTGCCCGATGTCGCCAAACGCAATGCCAGGCGCGAGCGTTTCGAGCAGGAAGCGCTGCTGGCGCTGAGCCAGCGGGAGCTGCAGCGAAGCAACGTGCGCCAAGGCGCTGCGCTGGCCTGGTGGGCGGTGCGCGCAGAAATCCAGCGCCAGGTGGTGCTGGTGGCCCAGCGTGATGAAGCTGGCCTGACGGTCGCCGCAGCCGAAGCGGCTTACCGCGCGGGGCGCGGGTCGCAGACCGATGTCTTCACGGCGCGCAGCGCAATCGTGAACCTGGAGGACCGGCGGCTGGTCGCGCAGACCCGGCTGGAGACAGCCCGCAGTGCGCTGCGCCGCTGGACAGGGTTGCGAGGCGACGCCGCTTTGTCCCGGGCGCCAGCGCTGGACCAGTCGCCACTGAACGAGCAAGCGGCGGCGTGGCAGGCGCAGGACCCAGAACTCCAGGCGGCGGCGGCGCGTGAGTCGGCTGCCCTTGCGCTGGCTGCGCTGGCCCGCGAAGAACGGGTGGCCGACTGGAGCGTGGATCTGCGCTTTGCCCAGCTGGGCTCGCGCTTTGACAACAAGGTCTCGCTGGGCTTTTCGGTGCCCTTGCGCTGGGACACAGCCAACCGGCAGGACCGTGAGGTCGCGGCCCGTGTGGCGGAGATCGAGCAGGCGCAGGCCGACACGGAAGAACTTCGGCGCAGCCGCCAGGCCGATGTGGAGCGCTGGCAGCACGGCTGGCGCTTCGGGCTGGAGCGCCTGCGCCTACTGGATGCACAAGCCCTGCCATTGACGCAATCGAGGGCACAGGCGGCGCTGGGCGCCTACCGGGCCGGCAGCGGCTCGCTGCAATCGGTGCTGGAGGCGCGCCAAGCCGAGCTGGCACTGCAACTCGACCGCCTGCAAATCGAACTCGACACCGCAGCCGACTGGACGCGGCTGGACGCACTCAATCTACCCCCGGAGGTTTCCCCATGACATCAACATTCCAACGCAAAGCCCTGTGGGCATCGGTTGCTGTGGCCACGCTGGGCGCCATCGGCGCAGGCGCCTGGTGGCTGGGCATGACGCAGGGCATGGCCATGATGGCCGCGCCTGAAGCGGTGGCCCGGGCCTCGGCAGACCCCAGCCAGTGGAGCATTCCGCAAGGGGAAGATGCAACACGCCGGCACATCCGCGATGGCATCAAGGCGGGCGACATGGACCCGGTGACCGGGCGCTCGGTGATCAACTACCACGACCCCATGGTGCCGGGCAAAAACTTCGACGCACCCGCCAAGTCGCCCTTCATGGACATGATGCTGGTGCCGCGTTACGCGGGTACCGATGCGGCCGACAACAGCAGCGTCACCGTGAGTCCGCGCATCCAGCAAAATCTGGGCATGCGCACCGCTGTGGTGAGCCAGGGGGCATTGACCAGCGAGATCGGCGCTGTTGGTGCCGTGGTCTGGAACGAGCGCGATCAGGTGTTGTTGCAAGCGCGGGCCACCGGGTTTGTGGAAAAGCTCTTCGTGCGCGCCGAGCTCGATCGCGTGGCCAAGGGCGCGCCCGTGGCCGAGATCTATGTGCCGAGCTGGATCGCGGTGCAAGAGGAGTATCTGGCGCTCACGCGCATGCAGGGCGCCGACCTGGGCCCCCTGCGCGATGCGGCGCGCCAGCGCATGCAGCTGGCCGGCATGAACGCCGCGCAGGTGGATGCGGTGGTCACCAGCGGTCAATTGCAGCCGCGCTTCACCTTGCGCTCACCGATCGCCGGTACCGTCACCGAGCTGATGCTGCGCGAGGGCGCCACCGTCATGGCGGGTGTCACGCTCATGCGCGTCCAGGGCACAGCGACCGTGTGGGCTGAGGGCGAGGTCCCTGAGAGCCAGGCGGCATTGCTCAAGCCCGGTACCGCTGTGACGGCCACCAGCCCCATGGCACCGGGCGAGGCCATCGAAGGCCGGGTACAGGCGTTGCTGCCCGAGGTCAATACCGCCACCCGCACAATCAAGGCCCGGATGGAACTGCGCAACCCCAGCGGGCGCTTGGTGCCCGGCATGTTGGTGCAAATGCGCTTCGCCCGCCCTGCAGCGCAAGACATCCTGCTCGTGCCCAGCGATGCGGTGATCCACACCGGGCGCCGCAGCGTGGTGATGCTGGCGCAAGACGGTGGGCGGTTCCGCCCAGTGGAGGTGAAAACGGGCCAGGAATCTGGTGAGCAGACCGAGATCGTGAGCGGCTTGCAGGCCGGCCAGGCGGTGGTGCGATCGGGCAACTTCCTGATCGACTCTGAAGCCAGCTTGCGTGGGCTGGAGAGCAAGCTCAACCAGGAATCAGCGACACCCACCTCTCCAGCAGCTTCTTCAGCAGCCTCGCCAGCCACTGCGGCGACTTACAGCACCAGCGCGGTGATCGACGAACTGGCCGGCAACACCGTCACCCTGACCCACCCGCCTATTCCTGCGCTCAAGTGGCCGCAGATGCAGATGGGCTTTTTGCTGCCAGCGCGGGAACAGCAGCCGCGCTCAATGGCCAAAGGTGACAAGGTGCAGATCGAATTCCGCATGCAAGAAGGCGACCTGCCGCAAATCACCCGCATTCAGGTGGTAGCACCGGAGCCAGCCAAATGATCGCGCGCCTGATTCACTGGAGCATTGCCAACCGCTTTCTGGTGCTGCTGGCTTGTCTGATGATCACCGCCTGGGGCGTGGTCTCGATGTTGCGCACGCCCCTGGACGCCCTGCCCGACCTGTCAGACACCCAGGTCATCATCCGCACCACCTGGGCCGGCCAGGCGCCCCAGATCGTGGAGAGCCAGGTGACCTATCCGCTCACCACCACCATGCTGTCGGTGCCCGGAACCAAGGCGGTGCGCGGCTTCTCCATGTTTGGCGACAGCTTCGTCTATGTGCTGTTCGACGATGGTGTGGATCAGTACTGGGCGCGCTCGCGGGTATTGGAGTACCTGAACCAGGTACAGGCGCGCCTGCCGGCTGGCGCGCGCTCCTCGATCGGGCCCGACGCCACCGGTGTCGGCTGGATTTACCAGTACGCGCTGGTGGACCGCACCGGCCGGCTAGACCTGGCGCAGCTGCGATCGCTGCAAGACTGGTTTCTGCGCTTTGAGCTCAAGACTGTGCCCAACGTGGCCGAGGTGGCCAGCGTGGGCGGTATGGTGCGTCAGTACCAGATCGTGCTGGAGCCCGACAAGCTCGCCGCCTACGGCATCACCCAGCGCATGGTGAGCGAGGCGGTGGGGCGCGGCAACCAAGAAGCGGGCGGCTCGGTGGTCGAGCTGGGCGAAGCCGAATACGCGGTGCGCGCCAATGGCTACCTGACGTCGCTGGACGATTTCCGGGCCATCCCGCTGATGAGCAGCGCCGCCGGCGTGGTGGTCACGCTGGGCGATGTGGCGCGGGTGCAGCTGGGCCCCGAGATGCGACGCGGCATTGGCGAACTCAACGGCGAAGGCGAGGCAACCGGTGGCGTGATCGTGATGCGCTCGGGCAAGAACGCGCTGGAGACGATCCGCGCGGTCAAGGCCAAGCTGGCCGAGTTGCAGAAAGGGCTGCCTCAGGGTGTCGAGATCGAGCCGGTGTACGACCGCTCTGGGCTGATTGAGCGCGCGGTGAGCAACCTGGGCTTCAAGCTGCTGGAGGAGTTTTTGGTGGTGGCGCTGGTGTGTGTGGCGTTTCTGTTTCACTTGCGCAGCGCGCTGGTGGCCATCGTCTCACTCCCCGTGGGGATTCTGGTGGCGTTCATCGTGATGCACCAACAGGGTGTGAACGCCAACGTGATGTCGCTGGGCGGCATCGCGATTGCCATCGGTGCCATGGTGGACGCGGCGGTGGTGATGATCGAAAACGCCCACAAGCACCTGGAGCGGTGGGATCATGAACACCCGGGGCAGCAGCTGACGGGTGAGCCGCGCTGGCGGGTGGTGGGCGAGGCGGCAGCCGAGGTCGGGCCCGCGCTCTTCTTCTGTCTGCTCATCATCACGCTGAGCTTCATTCCGGTGTTTACCCTGGAGGCACAGGAGGGGAAGCTGTTTGCGCCGCTGGCCTTCACCAAGACCTACGCCATGGCGGCAGCGGCCGGCCTCGCCGTCACGCTGATCCCGGTGCTCATGGGCTACCTCATTCGGGGGCGCATCCCCGTTGAGACAGCCAACCCGCTCAACCGTGCGCTGATCGCGGCTTACCGCCCCTTGCTCAATGGGGTGTTAAAAGCACCACGCACGACCTTGGTGGCAACCGTGCTGCTGCTGAGCGTGAGCTTGTGGCCGCTGCAGCATGTGGGCAGCGAGTTCATGCCACCGCTGGACGAGGGCGACCTGCTGTACATGCCGACCGCGCTGCCCGGCCTGTCAGCGGGCAAAGCAGGGGAGCTGTTGCAGCAAACCGATCGCCTGATCAAGACCGTGCCCGAGGTGTTGAGCGTTTACGGCAAGGCGGGCCGTGCCGACACCGCCACCGACCCGGCGCCGCTGGAGATGTTCGAGACCACCATCCAGTTCAAGCCACGCGCCGAGTGGCGGCCCGGCATGACGCCGGAGAAGCTGTTGGACGAGCTGGACCGTACGGTCCGGGTACCGGGTTTGTCCAACATCTGGGTGCCACCCATCCGCAACCGCATCGACATGCTGGCCACCGGTATCAAGAGCCCCGTGGGTGTGAAAGTGGCTGGGCCAGACATTGCGACCATCGACCGGCTGACGGCAGAAATCGAAGCTGCAGTGAAACCGATCGAGGGCGTCAGCAGCGCCCTGGCCGAGCGGCTGACCGGTGGGCGCTACATCGACGTCAACATCCGCCGGGCAGACGCCGCGCGCTTCGGCCTGAACATTGCAGACGTGCAAGAGGTGATCTCGGGCGCGGTGGGTGGCATGAACATCGGCGAGACGGTGGAGGGCTTGCAGCGCTACCCGATCAACCTGCGCTACCCGCGCGAGCTGCGCGACTCGGTGCCCAAGCTGCGCGCGCTGCCCATCGTGGCGCCCAATGGCCAGCGTTTGGTGCTGTCCGATGTGGCCGACCTGCGCATCACCGACGGCCCGCCCATGCTGCGCAGCGAAAACGCGCGCCTGGTCGGCTTTGTCTATGTGGACATTCGCGGGCGCGACCTGCGGGGCGCGGTGCTGGACATGCAACGCGCGGTGAGCGAGCAGGTGGTCCTGCCGGCCGGCTATTCGGTGTCGTGGTCGGGTCAGTTCGAGTTTCTGGAGCGCGCCAGCGCCAAGCTCAAGCTGGTGGTGCCGTTCACCCTGCTGATCATCTTTGTGCTGCTGTACCTGACCTTTCGGCGTTTCGACGAAGCCCTGCTCATCATGGCCACACTGCCATTTGCGCTGGTGGGTGGCATCTGGTTTCTGTGGCTGCTCGGGCACAACCTCTCGGTGGCCAGCATGGTGGGCTTCATTGCGTTGGCGGGTGTGTCGGCCGAATTCGGCGTGATCATGCTGCTTTACCTCAAGCAGGCTTGGCAGGCTCGCCTGGACCGCGGGCAGGACACCGATATGGACCTGCTGGACGCCATCCGCGAAGGCGCGGTGCTGCGCGTGCGCCCCAAGGCCATGACTGTGGCGGTGATCGTGGGCGGCTTGTTGCCTCTGTTCTGGGGTGCGGGCACGGGCAGCGAGGTGATGCAGCGCATTGCAGCACCCATGGTGGGCGGCATGATCAGTGCGCCGTTGCTGTCGATGTTCGTGGTGCCAGTGGTGTACCGGCTGATGCGCCGGCGCGCTGGTGGTCGGGCGCCCAAAGCAGGTGGAACGTCCGATTGAGCAGTCTCATGAACACCGGATTCGGTTGCTTGTGCCGATCTACAAAAATCAAACCGCTGGCCGTACCCGACGCCATGGATTTCTCGTGCCCAGTCCCAAGGACACAGCTCAAAAAGGGTCTGCCCCCAGCGCCATGACCTGCCCGGCCAGCTGTTCGCACTGGGCCTTTGTCACTTTGTCAGCACCTCCCCCCCTGCGTCAGACCAGCTG
>Ga0209702_10002088_pt1 | contig 35998 bp, 44 predicted proteins | sample FRY01_FD_187210 | JGI IMG/M metagenome (GOLD analysis project Ga0209702, IMG submission 187210) | Freshwater microbial communities from Lake Fryxell liftoff mats and glacier meltwater in Antarctica - FRY-01 (SPAdes) (version 2) | ecosystem: Environmental > Aquatic > Freshwater > Ice > Glacier...
CCTCGCGGCGGCGTAGGCCTTGCCCGCCTCAGCCCTCGCGGCGGTGTGGGCCTTGCCCGCCTCAGCCCTCGCGGCGGCGTAGGCCTGGCGCGGCTCAGCCATCGCGGCGGTGTGGGCCTTGCCCGCCTCAGCCCTCGCGGCGGCGTAGGCCTTGCGCGGCTCAGCCATCGCGGCGTCGTAGGCCTGGCGCGACTCAGCCGTCGCGGCGGCGTAGGCCTTGCGCGGCTCAGCCATCGCGGCGGCGTAGGCCTTGCGCGGCTCAGCCGTCGCGGCGGCGTAGGCCTTGCGCGGCTCAGCCATCGCGGCGGCGTAGGCCTTGTCCGCATCAGCCGTCGCGGCGTCGTAGGCCTTGCCCGCCTCAGCCGTCGCGGCGGCGTAGGCCTTGCGCGGCTCAGCCATCGCGGCGGCGTAGGCCTTGCGGGCGGCGGCGTCGGCAAACGCGGCTGTCTTTTGCGCGTCGATGAAGCGGGTGGTGGCTGATAGGTCGATTGTCACGGGCGGGTTCCTTGGTTGGTGGGTTGTTGCCCCGGTTTATGCGCCAGCGGTCAATGCCTGTCAACTAATTTGTTGCGATAAGGTTAGGTAGCCAGTTAGGTAATGGGAAGGGGCTGGATTGCCTATAAAATACGCTTATGCGCCAAGGGTTTAATGGCCGATTGGCGGTATAGGTAGTGATTTATACATAAGTTAAACGAAAAATATATATATAACCAAATAGGTTAATAGCTGTAATGGCCCGGTCACTCGCGCATTTGCCCGACTTGAAAACGCACTACCTAGATTGCCTAGAACGCCCAGAACTGCCTAGCGCGTATTTATCGCCGGACTTGAAAACGCACTACCTAGATTGCCTATAACGCCAATCCGCGCGCAAACATTGGCGTTCTAGGTAGTGCGATGAAAAGTCTGAAACGAACTTGTCATCTTACTACCTAGAACGCCAATCGGCTCCCGAGCGCAAACATTGGCGTTCTAGGTAGTGCGATGAAAAGTCTGAAACGAACTTGTCATCTTACTACCTAGAACGCCAATCGGCTCCCGATCGCGAAAGCCCCGCGCGGCTTACCCTAGCCGCGGCTTGCGTTTTCATTGCCCAGATTGCCAAGCCAGGGAAAAGCACCCGCGCCGGGCGCGCGCGGCCCGCGCCGGCTTTTTGCCGCTGCTTGGGGGGTGGGGGGTGGGGGCCGACGGCCGTGTGTCTGTGACAGGCAGGGACCACAAACAAAATTTATTTTTTGCAGAACCTAACGGCAAACAAAATTTATTTTTGCAAAACCTAGGGGCAAACAAAATTTATTTTTTTTATTTTTGTCCCGCCCCGACACACACGTTGGCTTTCTAGTATGTATAGCCATAGACGCACGTCGTCGGCAGCAGGCGGGCAATAAGGGGACGGCGTCCCGCCCGCTTGCTACTTCCCTCCTACCTTTCCCCTACCTCCCTCCTACCTTTCTCCTACCTTCCTCCTGCCTACCCCCCCGCCCGCCCGCTTGCTCGTTCCTCTTGTCACGCAAACGCCAACAGATTATCGTGCGGCCATGACCTTCTATTCAATGCCTTTCGCACCTGACCGCGTTGAAGCCACCGAAGCGCGTTTGGAAGCCATCTACGAAGCCGCCCGTTACGGCTTAAAGGGCGATAGCCTCGCCATGCGTGCCGGTTTGACGCCGCGCCAATACCGGCTGATGGCGGAATTTGACCCGCTGGTTGATCTGGCCGAAATGAAAGGCCGCGCTGACGGCGAGTGGACGGCGGGAAAGACGTTATACGCCGCCGCCGAAGCGGGCGATTCCCGCGCCGCGCTGGACATTCTCAAGCACCAACATGGGTGGGTAGCGAAGCAACAGCTTGACGTGTCTATTGATCAGCGAATTAGCATCACTGGCGCGCTGGAGAAAGCGCAAACGCGCGTCATCGAAGGGACGTATACCGACGTGACGCAGATAGAGGACAACACCCGCCATGCAGCAGACCATCTACAGAGCCTCGGACGAGCAAGAGTTGATGACGAGGCTGTGGTCGCCCGCGATTAAGGACGACCCGCTAGCGTTCGTGTTGCTGGCGTTTCCGTGGGGCGAGCCCGGCACGCCGCTGGCCAAACACACGGGCCCGCGCAAATGGCAGCGGCAGATACTGATCGACATTCGCGACCACATACGCGGCAACAACGGCAAGGTAGACTTTGACGTGTTTCGGGAAGCCGTGGCGTCTGGGCGCGGGATTGGCAAGTCGGCCCTCGTCAGTTGGCTGGTCATCTGGATGATATCCACGCGCATCGGCGCGTCGGTCATCGTGTCGGCCAACTCCGAGGCGCAGCTACGCTCGGTCACATGGGCCGAGATTACCAAGTGGCTGACCATGACCATCAACAGCCACTGGTTCGAGATTGCCGCCACACGCATCATGCCCGCCAAATGGCTGACAGAACTGGTCGAGCGTGACCTGAAGAAAGGCACACGCTACTGGTCAGTTGAGGGCCGGCTGTGGTCGGAGGAGAACCCAGACAGCTACGCAGGGCTGCACAACGAGGACGGCGTGATGCTGATCTTCGATGAGGCCAGCGGTATTCCCGACAGCATCTGGTCGGTCAGCGACGGGTTCTTCACGGAAAATACGCCACACCGCTTTCATCTGGCGTTTTCTAACCCCCGGCGCAACACCGGCTACTTCTATGAGACGTTCCACGGCAAGCGGTCGTTCTGGCGCCAGCGCAACATCGACGCGCGCAACGTGGAAGGCACCGACAAGAATACCTACCAGCGCATCATCGACGAGTACGGGGCCGACAGCTACCAGGCTAACGTCGAGGTCTACGGCAGCTTTCCCAACGAAGGTGATGACCAGTTCATCGCCAGCAACGTCGTTGACGACGCCATGAAGCGCCTCCCGCACAAGGACATCAGCGCGCCCATCGTAATCGGCGTTGACCCGGCGCGGTTTGGCTCAGACGCCACCGTCATCGCCGTGCGCAAGGGCCGGGATGTTATCACGCTCAAACGACTGCGCGGCGCGGACACGATGGAAGTCGTCGGCCACGTCATCGACGCCATCGAGGAGTATAACCCGGCGCTAGTGTGCGTGGATGAAGGGGGTCTAGGCGCCGGCGTCGTCGATAGGCTCAAGGAACAACGCTACAAGATCAGGGGCGTCAACTTTGGCAGCAAAGCCAAGAACCAGATCATGTGGGGCAACAAACGCGCCGAGATGTGGGGGAACATGCGCGACTGGCTCAAAGACGCGGCGCTGCCTGCGGACAGGTTTCTGAAAACCGACCTGATCGCGCCGCGCACCAAACCCGACAGCAAGGGCACGCTGTTTCTGGAAAGCAAAAAGGACATGAAGGCGCGCGGGTTGGCGTCACCTGACGCGGCGGACGCCATCGCGCTGACGTTTGCGTTTTCTGTAGCGTCACGCGAGTTCCGCGAAGGCCGCGTTGACAGCCGACGCTCCGCCACGTATTCTCCCGCCGGTGTTGCTACTAGTTGGATGGGGTCGTAGCGTGGCCGACAAGAAGAAGTCTGTTTCGTTGGCTGTTGGACGCGGGGAAAAACTGTCTGTTTCTCAGGGCGCGGGGCTAACGGCAAAAGGTCGAGAGAAATACAACCGCGAAACAGGCTCAAATCTTAAAGCGCCAGCACCAAACCCCAAGACAAAAGCCGACGCAGGGCGTAAAGCATCATTTTGCGCCCGTATGGGCGCGGTTGCAGCTAAAGCTAAAGACGGCGAACGTGCCAAAGCCAGCCTCAAACGGTGGAAATGCTAATGAAACCCGGTTTATACGCTAACATTAACGCTAAAAAAGCCCGCATTGCGGCGGGGTCTAACGAAAAGATGCGTAAAGTTGGCACCAAAGGCGCACCGACGGCCAAAGACTTTAAGAACAGCGCCAAAACTGCCAAGAAAGGCAAATAATGGCTCGCATGAACATGATTAAGCCGCCCGCAGCGTTGAAAATGAAGGTCCCAAAGGCTGAAGTTGACGCTATTCCGCTGGCGCGCAAGCCGCTGGCTACTTCCGGCGGCAAAGATATCATCAGCATTACCACGCGGATGAAAGAAACGCCGACAAAAATGGGCAAGAAGTAGCATTATGGCCGACGCAGCAGGCATGAACATGGTTGGCAAGGTCGCCAACATAGGGTCGAACCCCACGAAGTCGTCGGGCGACGACGATAGCAAGATGGCTACCATGCGCAGCCGCCTCCAGATGGCCATGGCCGCGTATTCGGACAGCCGCGAGGACGAACTGGACGATTTGCGGTTTATGGCCGGCAGTCCTGACAACCAGTGGCAGTGGCCCGCCGATGTGCTGGCCACCCGCGGTAGCGTGCAGGGCCAGACGATCAACAGCCGCCCATGCCTGACAATCAACAAGCTGCCGCAGCACGTCCGCCAAGTGACAAACGACCAGCGGCAGAATCGGCCCAGCGGTAAAGTCATCCCCGCCGACGACGCCGCCGACGTGCAGGTGGCGGAGATTTTTAACGGCATTGTGCGGCATATAGAGTATATGTCTGACGCCGACGTGGCATACGATACGGCTTGCGATAACCAGGTGACCTACGGCGAAGGCTACATTCGCTTGTTGACCGAGTATTGCAACGACGAGACGTTTGACCAGGACATTCGCATCAAGCGCGTCCGCAACGCCTTTAGCGTTTACATGGACCCGACAATTCAAGACCCTACAGGGTCTGACGCCAAATGGTGTTTTATCACCGAGGACATTCTTAAGACCGAATACGAGGAAATGTTTCCTGACGCCTCGCCGGTATCGACGTTGATGGCGCAAGGCGTTGGCAACGAAAGCATGGCTCAATGGCTGGCGGAAGACACAATCCGTATTGCCGAGTATTTCTATTGCGCCCATGAACCGGCTGTTCTGCATCTTTACCCCGACAACCAAACAGCGTTCTCGGGAACGAATCGCGACAAACAGTTGACCGCATCTTTTGGCCCGCCGGTTCGCAAGCGTAACGTAAGCCGTAATAAGGTCATGTGGATGAAAACCAATGGCTTTGACGTTTTAGAAGAACGGGAATGGCCGGGCAAATGGATTCCTGTAGTCCGCGTGATAGGCAACGAGTTTGAAGTCGAGGGACGCATTTACATCAGCGGCCTTGTGCGTAACGCCAAGGACGCCCAGCGGATGTATAATTATTGGTGCCCCTTGGCCCTCGACACGCCAGTCCCGACGCCTTCAGGCTGGGCTGTCATGGGCGATCTAGTCCCCGGCGATACAGTATTCGACGAACACGGCAAGCCTTGCTTGGTTAAGGGTCTAAGCCCGGTGTTCATCAACCGTGACTGCTACCGCGTGGCGTTCGACGACGGGAGCACCATCGTTGCAGACGGCGAACACCTGTGGGCTGTAGAGGCGCGCGGCGCGCGCAAGGCTACCACTTGGGACTGGTCCGATAAGACTATCCCCACCCGCGAATTGGTTGCGGGAACGCACTTCATCAAGATGGCCGCGCCGCTCGACTGCCCACAAGTTGAATTACCCCTGGATCCCTATTTCCTCGGCGTATGGCTCGGAGATGGAGACACGATCAACCCGCAGATTACTCAGGGCGCGGTAGATATAGAACCTATGCGCGCGGTGCTAAAGGCCAAAGGACTGGATGTAGGCGCGGTGCGGAAGTCCAGCACCACGTTCCGCTTCACGGTGCACGGCGTGCGCGGGCGTATGGCCGAGATGGGCCTGCTAGGCCGCAAGCATATCCCCGCCGAATACCTGCGGGCGTCCCGCGAGCAGCGCCTCGAACTTCTGAGGGGCCTTATGGACACTGATGGGTCCATCAGCGCCAATGGGCAATGCTCGTTTACGACGGTGTTGGATAGCCTGCGAGGAGGCATGGAAGAACTTCTACGCTCGCTGGGGTTGAAGGCTATCGCGCTGGAACGTGCGGGCTTGATGCAGAAATTTCCCTCCGGACAGACATACCAGTGCGCGGACTCGTGGCAGTTTTCTTTCTCGCTTCCGGCTGGCACCCAGCCGTTCTGCCTGCCGCGCAAGCAAGCTGGGGTCGGGAAGCGCAAGGCGCACCCGCGCCGCACTCAGCGGTTCACTATATCATCTATCGAGCGCGTGCCTTCGGTCCCTGTAAGGTGCATCGGCGTAGATACGCCGACGCATTTGTTCCTCGCGGGGGACGCGATGGTACCAACGCACAACAGCCAAGAGGCTGAAATGCTGGCGCTGGCACCCAAGGCACCCTTTATTGCTTACGGTGGCCAGTTTGAAGGCTATGAGAACCAATGGAAAACGGCCAACGTAAACAACTGGCCGTATCTGGAGGTCAACCCGGACGTGACCGACGGCGCGGGCAACGTCTTGCCGCTGCCGCAACGCGCGCAGCCTCCGCTACCCCAGACCGCCTTGATTCAGGCCAAGATGGGCGCCGCAGACGACATTAAAGGCACAACAGGCCAATATGATGCCAGTCTGGGGATGCAGGGCAACGAACGTTCAGGTAAGGCCATTCTTGCCCGCGAGAAGCAGGGCGACGTGGGCACCTACCATTACGTTGACAACCTTGCCCGCGCTATCCGCCAGCTTACGCGGCAGATTGTCGACATAATCCCCAAGATTTACGACACGCAACGTGTCGCGCGCATCATCGGTATTGATAATGAAGTCAGCATGGTCAAGTTTAACCCGGCGCAGCCCGAACCGGTTAAAGAAGTCCGCGACCAGGACGGCGCGATGGTAGAGAAAATCTACAACCCCACTGTCGGCACTTACGATGTGATGGTTACGACTGGCCCGGGCTACATGACCAAGCGTCAGGAAGCCCTAGATGCCATGAGCCAGATTCTACAGACCAACCCGCAGCTTTGGTCTGTGGCAGGCGATCTGTTCATCAAGAACATGGACTGGCCCGGCGCGCAAGAAATAGCGGCACGGTTCAAGAAGATTCTCGACCCGAAAGTTCTGTCGGAAGGCGACCAGTCGCCTGAGATGATGCAAGCGCATCAGCAGATAGAAGCCATGACGCAAGAGCTAAACCGTATGTCGGACATTATGAGCCATGTGCAGGACAGCGTTGCCCAACGCGAAGTGGACATCAAGGAATACAAGGCTCAAGTGGACGCCTACGATGCCGAAACCAAGCGCATAAGCGCCATGCAAAACAGTATGTCGCCCGAACAAGTCCAAGATATCGTTATGGGCACCATTCACGCAGCTATTGAAACTGGCGATCTTTCCGGGGGTATGCCCCGGATGCCGGAAGCAAAAGAGCCGCGTGAGATGCCCTACGCGGGTGAAGGGCAGGAACCACAGGGTGGTATGGCCCCCGAAGCCCCCCAGATGGCTCCAGAAGCCCCCCAGATGGCTCCAGAAGCCCCCGAAGGAATGATGGCATGACTTGCGCTGACTTTGTAGGGGTCCTGTTCCTCGCCCGCGACGTGACGCACAGCACGCATTTGAACACGCGCAGCTATGCCAAGCATAAGGCTTTGCAGAAATTTTATGAAAATATCATTGATCTAACCGACAATTTTGCTGAAGCTTATCAAGGCAAATACGGTCTGATTGGGCCCATCTCGCTTATGACCGCCAAAAAGACCACCAACGTCGTTGAGTTCCTTGAAGGTCAAGTGGACGAATTGACGGCGATGCGGTATAAAGTCGTCGATAAGGAGTGTACACCGCTCCAGAACATCATCGATGAGATTTTCGGGCTGTATTACTCTACCCTCTACAAGCTGAAATTTTTGGCGTAAGGATTGGCCATGGAACTTTTGAACCCCCTAAGCAAAGCTGACTATCCTGCTTACAGCGTCGCGTACACTGGTACGGCGGGCAACACGACCGCATGGCCTCCCGGCGCGCAAGGTGTTGTGGTGTGGTCTGACCAGGCTTGCTATATCGAAGTCGGCGTCGGCGCTGTCGCTACGACCGCCAGCACGCCAATTCCGCCATTTACGCCAATTCCTTTTGCGCTGACTGTCAACACCAACGGTTCACCGTGGCGCGTCAGCGCGATCCAAGTGTCAACCGGCGGAACTGTGTATTGCAAGCCGCTTAACAAGAACTGACCCATGAGTTTTGGTGTCGCCCTACGTAATAGTGTTGCCCTTGGTTTGGGGGGGCATTATTGCGTTGTTTTCTGGTTACGGCCCGGATCAAGCGCAGAGCAATCTTAAAACGGAAAACGGCAACAATCTCGTCCAAGAGATCGAGCAGGTGTTCCCCGGTCTTGTCCAAGATGCCGCGCACCCGACCAAAGACGGCATCTGCCACAAGGTGCTCAAGGCCAGCGTATTGGTGCCGATCCTGACCAAAGCCTTGCAAGAGGCGAACACCAAGATCGACGCTCTTACCGCCCGCGTGGCCAAACTTGAAAAGTAAGCGCGCCGTTTGATATTTGTTTGACTTGCCAGTTTGCAACAAGCCTTGTATTCTGGCCTATGACCGTACCGGCGAGGCTCACCGGGAACTCCATAGGGGTTATACATGGACGAGAATGTCCCAAACGAAGCGGATGCCTCCGCGCCGGAACTGGAAGCCACGGCAGCAATCCAGCCCGCAGAAAACACGACGCCGGATGAGCAGCCTGTTGAGCAGGAACCGTCCAAGACTTTCACCCAGGAAGAACTGGACGCCATTGTCAGCAAGAGGCTCGCAAGAGAGCAACGTAAGTGGGAGCGCGAACAGTCCCAACGCACTGCGGAAGTGCAGGCCCGGCAAGTGCCGGTCGCCGGCATTACCCCAGAGCAGTTTGAGACTTACGAGGATTACGCCGATGCTTTGGCAGAGCGTAAGGCCGAGGAGTTGCTGGCACGCCGCGACGCGGAACGCCAGCAAAGCGCGATGCTTGCGTCCTATCATGAACGTGAAGAAGCAGCGCGGGACAAATACGATGACTTCGAGCAGGTCGCGTACAATCCCGAACTCTCAATCACCGAAACGATGGCGCGAGCAATCCAAGCTTCTGATATTGGCCCCGATGTGGTCTACCACCTCGGTGCCAACCCGAAAGAAGCAAGCCGCATTGCGCGGTTGGAACCTATCTTGCAGGCTCGGGAAATAGGAATGATCGAGGTGCGGCTTGGGTCCGCGCCTTTGTCGAAAAAAACTTCCAACGCCCCGGCACCGATTGCTCCTGTTACGGCCCGTTCCAACGGAACGCCGCGTTATGACACCACCGACCCTCGTTCGACCAAGTCGATGAGTACGTCAGAATGGATCGAAGCGGAGCGGCTACGGCAGATCAAAAAGTTCGAGGCACAACGCAACCGCTAACTTAGGAAACCCCTATGGCTAACTCAATTCTTACTATTGACATGATCACCCGCAAGGCTCTCGAAATTCTTGAGAACAACCTTGTGCTTACCCGCAACGTCAACCGCCAGTACGACGACAGCTTTGCTGTTGAAGGCGCCAAGATCGGTTCGACGCTGCGCATCCGTCTGCCTGACCGCGCTCTCGTCACCGACGGCGCTGCCCTTCAGGTTCAGGACGACAACGAGCAGTTTACGACCCTGACCGTTGCCAACCAGAAGCACATCGGCATCACTTTCACGTCCGCTGAATTGACCATGCAGCTTGACGACTTTGCAGACCGCGTACTCAAGCCTCGTATCTCGCAGCTTGCTTCGAGCATCGACGCCGACGTTGCCAACGCGTTCCTGTCCGTCGGTAACACTGTGGGCACGCCGGGCAGCACGCCAGCCACTTCGCTTGTTCTTCTTCAGGCGCAGCAGAAGCTGAACGAAAACGCCGCCGTAATGTCGCCACGCTACGCGACGGTCAACCCAGCCGCGAACGCTGGTTTGGTCGAAGGCTTGAAAGGCCTGTTCAGCCCGACCGACACCATCAGCAAGCAGTTCAAGAACGGCATGATGGGCACCGGCGTGTTGGGCTACGAAGAAATCAATATGTCGCAGTCCATCAAGCAGTTCACCACTGGTTCGCGTACAGCAACTGGCGGCACAACCTCGGCGGCTATTATTGCTGAAGGTGCAACCACCATTGCTATTACCGGCGCCGGCGCTTCGGCTACGGTCAAGATTGGCGACGTATTTACCGTTGCTGATTGCTTTGCGGTTAACCCGCAGACCCGCGAAAGCACTGGTTCGCTGTTCCAGTTTGTTGCTGGCGCGGACGTCACTCTTAGCGGTGCTGGCGCGGGTAACATCACGGTTACGCCGATCTACTCGGCTGACCACGCGCTCGCTACCGTTAACACGCTGCCTGGCAACGCCAAAGCAATCGTGTTCGTCGGCGCTGCGTCCACCCAGTACGCTCAGAACCTCATCTACCACAAGGACGCTATCACCTTTGCGACCGCCGACCTTCTGCTTCCCCAGGGCGTAGATATGGCTTCGCGTCAGGTGCATAATGGCATCAGCCTGCGCGTTGTTCGTCAGTACGACATCAACAACGACCGTATGCCTTGCCGTATCGACGTTCTTTACGGGTTCAGCACCATTCGCCCACAGATGGCCGTTCGGATGTGGGGCTAACCTAACCCGGCCCCCGGTTCGCCGGGGGCCACATTTTTACGAGGATTTTATGGCGGTCATCTACCTAGTCCACGACGTTCACGGCGCAAAAGTTGCTATTTCGGAAGCAGAGGCAGTGTGCGATGAAGAAATTGGCTGGGAACGCTATAACCCTAGCGACAACGCAGCGCCTGCGGTAAACGAGATGCAGGCGCGCAAAAGCCGCCGCCGCGCAACGCAGGAATAACCCGCTATGACGACTGCTGGCGACATCATCAACGGCTCACTCAGGCTTTTGGGTGTGCTGGCCGAAGGCGAAGTGCCGTCAGCCGAAACGTCGCAAGACGCGCTGAACGCCATGAATCAGATGATTGATAGCTGGAACACCGAACGACTGTCGGTGTTTTCCACGCAAGACCAGGTATTTACTTGGCCCGCAGGTGTGCTGTCGCGGACGATGGGGCCAAGCGGCGACTTTGTTGGCAACCGTCCTGTGTTGCTGGACGACAGCACCTATTTCCGCGACGCCGGCACAGGCATCAGCTACGGCATCAAGTTCATCAACCAGCAGCAATACGACGGCATCGCCGTCAAGACGGTCACATCGACCTTTCCGCAGGTCATTTTTATCAACATGACGTTTCCCGACATCGAAATGTTTGTCTACCCGCGCCCGACACGCGATCTGGAATGGCACTTCATTTCCGTTGAGGAACTGACTCAGCCCGCCAATCTGGCTACTGTGTTGGCGTTTCCCCCCGGCTACCTTCGCGCGTTCCGCTACAATCTGGCGTCCGAAATGGCGCCGGAGTTTGGTGTCGCGCCATCGGCACAAGTCATGCGCATCGCCATGACCAGCAAGCGTAACCTGAAGCGCATCAACAACCCCGGCGACGTTATGGCAATGCCGTATAGTCTTATGGCTTCGCGCCAGCGGTTTAACATCTACGCGGGTAATTACTGATGCAAACGCCGATCCTTGGGTCGGCGTATGTCGCGCGCAGCGTCAACGCCGCCGACAACCGCATGGTCAACCTTTTCCCCGAAGTCGTGCCTGAAGGCGGCAAAATGCCTGCGTTTTTGCAACGCGCGCCGGGGCTGGCGTTGTTGGTCACGCTTGGCACCGGCCCTATCCGGGGGATGTGGCAATACGGCGTTTACGGCTACGCCGTGTCGGGCAACACGCTTTACCAGATTGATAGCAATTGGGTTGGCACCGCCAAAGGCACTGTAGCGGGTACAGGGCCGGTTAGCATGGCCGACAACGGAATCCAGCTATTCATCGCGGCCAATCCGCAAGGATACATCTACAACGCCAACACCGACGTGTTTCAGCAGATCACTGACCCTGACTTTCCCGGCGCGGGCACGGTCGGCTATATCGACGGCTATTTTACCTTCAACGAACCTAACAGCCAAAAGATTTGGGTGACGTCGCTCCTTGACGGCACTAGCGTTGACCCGCTGGAGTTTGCCAGCGCCGAAGGCAACCCCGACGATGTCGTGGCGGTCTTTGTCGATCACCGTGAGGTTTGGGTGTACGGCACGAACTCGGCCGAAGTTTGGTATAACGCAGGCACGCTCGACTTCCCGCTGGCGCGCATCCAAGGCGCGTTTAACGAACTAGGCTGTGCGGCGCCCTACAGCATCGCCAAGATGGATAACCAGATTTACTGGCTGGGCAAAGACGCTCGTGGGCAGGGCATGGTATTCCGCGCTGCGGGCTACATCGGGCAACGCGTCTCGACGCACGCTATCGAATGGCAGATGCAGGAATACGCCGACCTTGAGGACGCGGTGGGCTACACCTACCAGCAAGACGGCCACAGCTTTTACGTGCTGAACTTCCCTAGCGCTAACACGACTTGGGTGTTTGATGTCGCGACCGGCGCGTGGCATGAGCGCGCTTCGTTTTCTAACGGTCAGCTTAACCGCCACCGCGGCAACTCGCAGATGTTTTTCAACGTGACGAACGTGGTTGGCGACTATGAGAACGGCAAGATTTACGCTTTTGACCTGAACGTCTACGCCGACGACGGCCAACCTCAGAAGTGGCTGCGGTCGTGGCGGGCATTGCCGACGGGCGCCAACAACCTGACGCGCACAATCCAACACGCCATGCAGCTAGACTGCGAGACGGGCGTCGGCTTGAACTTAGGCCAAGGCGCAGACCCGCAAGTCATGCTACGCTTTTCTGACGACGCAGGGCATACCTGGTCAAACGAACATTGGAAGTCGATGGGCGCGTTGGGCCAGTTTAACAAACGCACCATCTGGCGACGCCTTGGCGCGACTATGAAGATACGCGACCGCGTGTACGAAATCTCCGGCACTGACCCCGTGCGCATCTACATCATGGGTGCTGAACTGATCCTAAGCGGGACGCGGGCCTGATGGCCACGCCTATCAACCCTACACAGATCACGCCGCCCCGCGTCCCGTTTATCGACGAACGCAGCGGCTCAATCAGCCGTGAATGGTATCGGTTCTTTCTGTCGCTGCTGACGGCGACGCAGGCTAACCAGCAAGAAGTTGGACCATCACCCGACGCTAACTCGCTGATGGCCACTTACGACGCTATGCTGGCGTTGCTGGCGCAGGAAACGCAGACAAACACGTCTGATCTGACCGCGTCACTGCAACAGCAGATCAATGATGTGTTTACCGCAACCGCCATAACGCCGCTGGCGTCAAATGGCACTGTAACCAGTGTTGATGCATCTGGCGGTTCAACTGGCTTGCTGTTTACTGGCGGCCCGATTACGACCAGCGGAACGCTTACTCTTAGCGGCACGTTGAACGTCGCCAACGGAGGCACAGGTCAGACCAGCTATACCAACGGGCAGTTGCTAATCGGCAACACTACCGGCAACACACTGACCAAGGCTACGTTGACGGCAGGCACCGCTATAAGCATCTCTAACGGCGCTGGCTCGATTACGGTCACAAACACAGCCCCTGATCAGATTGTCTCATTAACGGGTGCCGGAACGACTGTTGTCACCGGAACCTACCCCAGTTTTACAATTACCTCGAACGACGCATTTGTCGGCACCGTCACTAGCGTGTCCGGCACCGGAACCGTCAACGGCATCACGCTGACTGGAACTGTCACCAGCAGCGGTTCGCTGACGCTGGGCGGCACTCTTTCCGGCGTGAGCCTTACCAGCCAAGTCTCTGGGACGCTGCCGGTCGGTAATGGCGGCACAGGCGCGACCACGCTGACAGGCTACGTCAAGGGCAACGGCACGTCGGCCTTTACGGCGTCAGCTACCATCCCCGCCAGCGACGTTACTGGCTTGGCGACGGTGGCCACGTCAGGGTCGTTTGCGGATTTGACCAACAAGCCCGGAATTCAGTCTAACCGCCAGAATGTTGTTGCTGGATCAATAACGCTCGGTTCAGCAAGCAACGGCACAAACGTGCTGATCGTTACGTCAGGGATTACGATCACGTTCCCTTCGTCTGGTTATGCCAGCGGCCAAGGCGTGGCGGTCAGCAATGTCAGCGGCGGCAACGTCACGCTGTCCACGCCTGGCGGTTCTGACTTTGGCGCAACGCTGCCAAACAACGGAACGTTCTTTGCGTTCTGCGACGGTGGTGGGTTCTGGCGTCAGTACTGCTACTCCACCAGCCGGTTGTGATCGGCAATTTACAAAAATGCCTTTGTCGCCTATTATCGCGCTACGCGCCGGCCCGCAAAACAGAAGGATTGGTAATGGCTGTTAATCTTTCATCACTCGGCGGCGCTGGGTGGCAATTTTTTGATAACAACGGCAACCCTTTGTCGGGCGGCAAGCTGTATACCTACGTCGCAGGGACATCAACGCCAGCGCCGACTTACACGTCTGTCAGTGGCGCTACGGCTAACCCCAACCCGATTATCCTGAACTCAGCAGGGCGTCCGCCGTCGCAAGTGTGGTTGGACAACAACTCTACCTACAAGTTTGTACTGACCACATCGACCGACATTCTGCTGTGGACGATGGACAACATTCCTAGTATCGGGTCGTTTGCTACGGCCACAATCGCGGAACTGCCCAGCGTTCCGGCAGCCGTCAACGACCTCGCGTATGTCACAGACCCTGGCCGGGCGGGCGCGTTTATTTGCCGTGCAGGCACCGCCCCAAGCGATCCGATGCAAGGCATCTATGTCGTATCCAACACGCCGAACCTGTACTGGGAGCGCGATTGGGATGGCATTGATTGCCCGCCCGAATGGTTCGGCGGACGTATCAACGACGCCGGTTTTAATAATTACAATGCTTGTATGGGGGCGCTCAACGTCACGGGAATTTTGTCGCTGGGTAAGGGTTCGTATTATTCGTCAAGCGGTCTTGCGCTCCCGGCATATTCGGTTGTAAGAGGGCAAGGCGCGCTTCATACGGCGATTGTTGTTAACAACGCGACTGACCATCTGATAAGCCAAGAAGGTGTCTTTCCGGGTAACTATATCGGTGGCGCTAACGTGCAAGGCGTTGGCCTTGTGCGCGGAGTTCCTGCGGCGATCCCTGCAAACCCCGCCGACGACAAGACGCAAGGGCACGGGCTGCACTTCTCCATGTGCAGCAACCCTATTGTGGAAGATGTATACACATACAACAACCTCGCCGAAGTCTATGTCAGCAACGTTTTGAGCGTGGATTTTTCGACTATCCGTGGAATTAATTTGACCGGCGGGGGCGTAGCGCGCTGGTATGGTCTTTGGGTAGATGGCGCCAGTCCGATTGGCGCTTTTGGCGGCCCATCGCCCAACCCTTCAGCCCGGTTTTTTCAAGTCAACATGGTTGGCGGCGGCGCAACGCAAGCGTATGGGTATTATTTCCAAGGCTCTATACAAGACCTATGGGTAAGCTCGCTAGAGAGCGCGGGATGTTCTAAGGGTATTTTTATCGACAACGGGTCGGGTTTTAACTGTGGCGACGTTCATTTACTAAACCCAGTGATAGACGGTTACGCGCAGTACGGCATCCACGTGAAAGAAGTTCAGCAAGGTGCATCCCTGTTTATACTCAACCCTTGGGTGGCAGGCCGGTCGGGCGCAACGGACAGCGGTATTTTTATCCAAGGCAGCCACAACGTAGATATTGTCGGCGCTACAGGCGACGGCGTATTATCGACAGGCGTGTATATGCTGGAGATAGAAAACTGTAGCCAGATTTCGGCTACGCTCACAGCCAATAATTACGTCACGCCTTGCTATATGATCAGTGCGTTTTCTTGCAACGTTAATGTTACAGCGTATAAAAATATCGGTGGCGGTGGCGTGTCTGGGAATATAATTGTGGCCATAGGCGGCGACAACACATCGCTTATGGCGGCGGGCACAAAAATTAGCCAAGGTTGGGATGCTGGCATTGCTATCGACGCTACTGTTGGCTCGTATATGCTTAACGTAGTGGGCGTTGACACCACCGCCGTGACCGCGCGGATCAAACAGGCTAGCGTTGCAGTGACGACGCAAGGCAACGTCGGCGGCAACGTCATCATCAACCCCGGCGCCGGCGCTTTTCAGTAATTTGCTTCGCGGCATAAGGACGAGATCATGGCAGTCAACATCAGCAACATCATCCCGGCGAAGACCGCGGAGAACAGCCAGACAACGCAGTACATCTCAAACGGTGTGCAGACGATCATCGACAAGTTCACGGCGACCAACTACAGCGCCGCGGCTGCGACGATTAGCGTCAACTTGGTGACGGCAGCGGGCAGCGCAGGCAACGACAATTTGATCGTCAAGACCAAGACGCTCCAGCCAACCGAGACCTACACCTTTCCGGAACTGGTTGGCCACGTCCTGCCGGGCGGCGGCTTCATCTCGACGATTGCCGGAACGGCGTCTGCAATCAACATCCGCGCGTCGGGACGGCTGGTCAGCTAATGTTGGCGCTAGCTGAAAACCTGCTAACAACATCAGCGTTTACCGACGCCGAGGTTGAGACCCTAGAGGCGGCTTTTCTACAGCAGGAGCAGGCCGACTGCCCGGTCACGCACCACTTCGGCCCCGGCGTGTATATTCGCGAAGTCGTGTTGCCGACAGGCGCGTATGTTATCGGCCACCGCCATAAGGCTTCGCACGTCAACATCATGCTTGAAGGCCGCATAACGCTGTTTAACCAGGACGGCACGCGGACGGAACTGACCGCGCCGCAAACGTTTGTAGGCGGCGCCGGGCGCAAGATTGCTTACATCCACGAAACAGTGCGCTGGCAGAACGTCTACGCAACCGACGAGACGGATGTGGAAACGCTGGAAGCGCAAATTCTCGACAAGAGCGTTGTGTCGGAAGAATTTCACAAAGCTAACAGGTTGATGCTGGCCCATAGCTGCAACGCAGACCATGAAGATTTTGCAGCAGCGATTGCCGAGTATGAGCTTGACCCGGGTACCGTATGGTCAATGTCTTTGGACGAGACAGACCAAATACCGCTGCCTCACGGTAGCTACAAGATGCTGGTGGCGGATTCACTTATCCACGGTAAAGGCGTGTTTGCGTCCGACAATATCGCGCAATATGAACTTATCGCGCCCGCGCGGTTAGGCGGAAAACGCACGCCCGCAGGCCGTTACACTAACCATTCTGCGGCCCCTAACGCCGTAATGCTTATGGATAACCACGGCGACATATACTTGTTTGCTTCGCAGTCGATTTTGGGGAGCAAAGGTGGTAGCGTGGGGCAAGAAATTACCATAGACTATAGACAGGCTTTGGCGCTGTCGGCGGGAGATAGCTAATATGAGCGCGGTAGCGGCAGCAATCATCGGCAGCGTCACCGCAATCGGCGGGGGTCTTATCGCTGCTGGCGGAGCCAAAAGCGCAGCCAAAGCCCAAGTGCAAGCTGCGCAAGACGCCAACGCCGCTCAAGAGCGTATGTTTGAAAAGCAGACCGCGCTGCAAGAGCCGTTCCGCCAAGGCGGATTGACCGCCCAAAGCCGAATCTTTGAATTGCTGGGGCTAAAAGACCCTAACGCGCAGCCTTCTGGCGGCGGGGCTAACAACCCTGCGGCCTATGGGCTGACCCCCGTCCAAATACCTAACTTCGGGTTCGGCGATTACGGTGGCCAGAGCGGCGGCGGCGCTGTCTATCAAGACGCGCAAGGCAACATCGTAACGGATGTCGCGGGCTATATGGCCCAGCACCCGCTGCCTGCCAGCGCCGGCGCTCCTAGCGCCGACTTCGGCAAGTATGCGCGCGACTTTGGCAACCAAGACTTCCAGCAAGACCCTGGTTACGCCTTTCGCCAAGCGGAAGGTCAGAAGGCGCTGGAGCGCAGCGCGGCGGCGCGCGGCGGGCTGCTGTCAGGCGGCACGCTCAAAGGCATCCAGCGGTTCGGGCAGGACTTGGCCAGCCAAGAATACCAGAACGCCTTTAATCGGTATCAGGTAAACCGTTCCAACCAGCTAAATCCGCTTCAGTCGCTGATGGGTTCTGGCCAGTCTGCCACCAACACGCTGACCGGCGCGGCAGGGCAGCAAGGCCAGAATCAAGCTAACAACCTGATGAACGCTGGCGCCGCCCGCGCGTCGGGCTACGTTGGCGCCGCGAACGCGCTGGGTGGAGCGTTGAACAGTGTCGGCCAAGCGGCGGCGTCGTATCCGTTGATGCAGGCGCAAATTAATTACTTAAACCGTTCGCCAACGGGCGGCACACCACCAATCTACGACAATAACATGAAATATCTAAATTCCAATGGCGGTATACCTATTGGCGCAGGGGGTTAAGAATGGCTAACCAGATGATTGCGCTCCAGGCCCGCGCACCGCAAGGCAACCCCCTTGGGGGCGCTATCGCGCAAGGCGCGCAGATGATTAACATGCTGCGCCAGCAGCAGGCGCTTGACCGCCAAGCTGCGTCTGCGGAACAGTTCGCGCGGCTTCAGCAAGCGCAGGACGGCCGCGCTGTAGCTAAGGAAGGGCGTGAGACTGAATTGCATCCCTTTGCGGTTAGTGAAGCCCAATTAAAATCAACGGCTGAAAAAATTAAAACTGGAATGGCATTTACCGCGTCTATCTACACCGCCGCGTCAAACGCAAATTCGCCGCAAGAATTTACGGCATACGCGCAACGAATTGCAGCAGCGCCTGAATTTCAAGATCCAATATTTCAAGGCGGTTTAGGAGAAGTTGTTAAGTCAATGCCTCAAGACCCGGCGCAATTTGCGGCGTGGAGGAAAGAAACCGGTATCAAAACGATTGACGCCAACGAACGATATAAAAATATTTTAACGAACCAAGAGACGTCTACAGGCAAACGGCAAATCGCTACCAACCCGTATGGTGCGCCTAACGCTACGGTTGTTCCCGGTTCCGAAACCGATACAGGGACAGAGGTGACTTACGTCAAAGGCGCAAACGGCGAAGTTATCCCGGTTCCTAAGCGTATGGGGGGCGCTCCCCCGACAACGGCGTCTTCGCCGACTGGCGCACCGCGGGGTTCAGAAATTGAACAACTGGCAAACCAGTTAAACCCCGGCGTTGTTGTCAGCGGTCGTGCGCGCACGCCCGCGCGCAACGCCGAAGTCGGCGGCGTCCGCAACAGCTTGCATCTTAGCGATAACGCGCGCGACTTTGTGCCAGGCAAAGGACAGACCTTGGCGACATTGGCGTCGAGCCTCCAGCCCCTCAAAGCGCAGGGCTTCGATGTTATCGTTGAACGCGATCATGTTCATGTCGAACCGTCGCGGCGCGGAACCGCTGGCGGCGGTGTACGGATGGGCCAGCCTATCCCCGGCACAGGCACCGCAGACAAGCCCAAAGAATTAACCGGTTCGGAGCAAACATCGACCTACAACATCAAGCGTTTGCTGCGCGGCGCGCAGGCAATTAGTACCGCGGTAGAAAAAGATCCTAGCGCCGGCGCTCCTTCTGGCTTTGAAGCGTTTGTTGGCAACACGCCGCTTTTCGGGCGCGCGGTTAATTTCACGCGCGGGGCGCAGCGCCAGATTGTCTCCGCCGCCCAGCGCGACATTCTGGACGCGCTGCTGTATCTGGCCACAGGCGCCGCGTATAACAAAGAGCAGCTTGAAGGCCAGATGGAGTCTTACGTCACCGCGTACTCGGACGAACCCGCAGCAATTGAATCCAAACGCCAGCGTTTGTCGCAGCTAGTGCTAGACGCAAAATCGCGGGCCGGGAAAGGGTGGACGCCGGAAGTAGACGCCGCCGCAAAAAAATTGTTTGGTAACGCAGGCTCCGCTTCTAAAACGCCGTCAGCCAACAACGCCGGAGCGCAAAAGACGCCAGTGGCCAAACCGCCAGAGGGCCTTTCGGCGGACGATTGGAAATATATGACCGCAGAGGAGCGTCGGCTGTGGCAGAAATGACCATTGAACAGCAACGCGCGTTGGCGGTTGCCCGCGCGCGTCGCCGCCGCGCGGAAGCCTCGCCGCCTACGCAGCCTGAACCAACCTTTATGAGCGAATTGGGCAACTACACAAAAGGCTTCGCTCGCGGCGTAGCTTCGGGAGACCCCGCCGGGATGCTGGTGCGCGGTGGCACGTATCTTACCGACAAACTGGGATTAACGACCGGCGCAAACGAAAATGTCAACGCCATGCTAAACGCAGGTGAAAACACGCAAAACAAGATGTACCGGGGTGGCCGATTCGTAGGCGAGGTCGCTTCAACTATTCCGGTTATCGCTGCCGGCGGTGGCGGGGTAACCAAAGGCGGACGGGCGCTTGCGGCGGTTGCCCCGCGTGTGGGCGGCGTGGTTGAGCGTGTGGGCCAAGCCATAGGTAGCGGTGGGCTTGGCTCGGGGCGCACCGCCGCGCAGACAGCCCAAATGACCCGCACCGCACGCGCCGCGGGATTGGCCGAACGTGTCGCCGGAGGTGCCATCGCAGGCGGCGGCGGCGCGGCGGTGACTGGAGATGATGTAGGGACTGGCGCGGCGTTTGGCGCAGGGTTGCCAATTGTAGCCAAAGTGATCCGCGCAACCGGCGGCAAAGTGGCGGACATCACTAAAATGCCCCGCGTTCAAGCGGCCAAGATTATGCGTGAAGCTTTGGGTGCCCGCGCCGACGCGGCCCGCGCGGCGTTTGCTGCTTTGCCCCCCGACGATCAACGGTTGGCGCGGCAAGTGCTGTTAAGCGCGGGAATTGAACCCCGTATATTTATGGGGCTGGGCGCCGACGTAGAACGCGCATTACCCGATCAAGTGGCCGGAGTGTTGGCTAGCCAAGCCGCTACCCGCGAGGCGCGTCTAGCGCAGGCGGCAGGAGGCCGCACGGCGACCGCCACGCGGTCAACGACGGAGACTGGCCGCCGCGCTGTCAGCGATGCCACAGGAGGGCAGCGCGACGCCGCGCTGGCGCGGGCTAACGTCGCAGGCGCAGAAGTGCCCGCAGCGGAACAACTGGCGCAGCGCGCGTTGGCCCTTGCGGACGAACAATCTGGATTGGCCCGCCGCATGACGTTTGGCGCAGAACGCGCGGAGACGCGACTGGGGCAAGCTGACGACCTTGGAGACGCGTTTGACCCGGCGGCTATCAATCGTGAACGCGGCGTTGCTGGCGCGATGACGCAACGCGGCGAACAAGCCTCGCAGGGCGCCATTGGTTTGCGCCAGCAGGCGGCTGACATGGAAGATCATGTTGCTAATTTGGCCGCGCAGGGCATGACGCCGTTGCGGGTCATGCCTATCGTGCAGCAGATTCGCAGTATGGCGGGCCAGCCAGGCACACGCGCCGACGACCTTCAGCGAGGCACTTTGGTAAAGCTGGCCAACAAACTTGAAAGTTTGGCAAACGAAAACGGCGTCATCGACGCCCGTGACCTATACCAGCTACGTAAGACAGGCTTGAACGACATTGTAGACCGTCTGCTCGGCGCACGCGCGCAACCATCATCAGGCACCAAAGAGCGCACGGCGTCACTTTTGACCAGTCTGCGTCCCATGATAGACGACGCCATTGAAAGCGCGGGGGGCGCAAACTGGAAAGACTATTTAGTCCGCACGCGGCAAGGCTTTGAAGCAGTCAACCGTCAAGAGTTAGGCGCCAAAGCAGCGCAACTCGCAAAAGAATCGCCAAACGAGTTTATGGCGCTGATGCGCGGTGAGCGCCCTAAAATGGTAGAAGACGTAATGGGTACGGGTCAATACGACATTGGAGGCATGGCGTTAGCCGACCCAAATCGTTATAAAGCGTTGAAAACATCCGCGGATGAGATGTCGGTTTTAGACCGTATGGGACAACTGGCTAACGAAGGGCAAGACGCGGCGACGACGTTGATTGGGCGCGAGCGTCCTATGGTGGCACGCAATCTAACTCGATTTGGTTTAGCTGCGTTTCCACCCGCGCGAATTGCGGCTGATTCCGCACAAACGGCAATATCCAATACCCTTGCCCCAAAAGTTCGGCAAGAATTAGCGCAAGGAATGTTGTCAGGACCAAATGCGCTGGCGTTACTAAACCAATACCCGACATCATTTCATGCGGACGAAATCGTAAGCCGTTTGTCTCCGGCCATGCGTAACGCAATGACGCAATCGCTTCTAAAGGGTTTTAACCAGTGACAACAGTGGACAAGAATGAAGCCCGTATGGAGACCCACGAACAGATTTGCGCGCTTAGATATGAGGGTCTTTGCGCGCGTTTAAAACGTATGGAAACTGTTGCAATCACCGTAGCAGGAACAATTATCATGCTATTGCTCGCCATCGTGCTGAAGCTGAATTGATGAGTATCATGCTTGGCCCTCGGTCGCTATCTCGCTTGGTAGACGTGCGTCCCGATCTGGTGCGTGTCGTGAAGCGCGCTGCTGCCATGTCCAGTCTGGACTTCACCGTGTTGGAAGGTCTGCGGACGGTCGCGCGGCAGCATGCGTTGATGGCGCAAGGCGCGACCAAGACGCTAAACTCGCGGCACCTGACCGGCCACGCCGTCGATCTGGCGCCGATGATCGGCGGCACCGTGCGCTGGGACTGGCCATTGTATCACCAACTAGCCGCGATTGTGAAAGCTGCTGCGGCGTATGAAAAAGTTCCCGTCACTTGGGGCGGGGATTGGCGGACTTTCAAGGATGGTCCACATTGGGAACTGCCTTGGAAGCAATACCCAAAGGAGAAGTAGTCATGAATTTTGTTAATTTTGTTCTAAACCGGCTCAAGGAGCCTTCGACCTACGCAGGGTTGTCGGGTCTTGCTTTGGCGCTCGGCGTGTCGGGCGAACTCTACGCCGCAGCCTCGGCGGCGCTAGCCGGCATCGCTGGCCTGATTGCGGTTGTCTTGGGCGAACGCGCCAAGTGATTCGGTTACTGTCGTCCCTGCTGGCTCTCGTCGAACGGCTATTCGCCTACCTCGACAAAGAGCAATGGAGGCAGCAGGGACGGCAGGAGGCAGCGAAGGAAGCCGAAGATGTCGTGCAGCGTCAGATTGATCTGGGCGAGGCCGCTGTGGCTGTGCCTGACCCTGTGCGCGATGAGCGGCTGCGCAACCGCTTTGACCGCGCCGGTCAATAGCTACTGCGCCATCGCCAAGCCGATTGGCTACGATAGCGCCAAAGATACACCGGTCACAGTTGCAGCGGTAGAGGCTCACAATAGCCGTTGGGTATGTCTTTGTGAACAAGACTGCCCTGTAGGCGTTGCAGATACCAAATAGCCTTGCCAAGCTCCTGAAACGTCATGTCCTTATGGCCAAGGCGGCTTAGGTATTTTATGACGTTGCCGCGCAAATAGCCGCGAAACTCCTCCTGCGTCAGCTTCGCCTGAAGGAAGTCGATTGTCTCAATCCCGCCGATTTTGTAGTGGTCGGGGTTGATAGGGTCGCTCACTTGCTGATCTCAAGCATCAATTCGCCGCGCTCGCGCATGGTGCGCAGCGACGAATAACGCTGGTGCAAACGGCGCAGAAACACCGGGCGCTTGTGTTGGCTCACTTCGGCGTCAAGATGCGCCTTGACCTGTTCCTCGGTCATCTCACCTAAGCTTGCAATCATTGTGCGCCAATCAAGTTTAACCATCCCAATACCTTTCTTCAGATGCTTTTCGCGCTTTTGCCGCCGCATCTATGCTGTCAAAATACCCAATGTGTTTCTGCTTGTTATCGACGTAAATAGCCGCGCGCCATTTTTGTTTAGCTTTGCTCCACGAAACGCCGCGTATACCTGTTTTGTTTGTGCTGTGATTCTCCGTGTTCCGCGTTTCACCGATCATGTAGCTCATCCATAGCTAAATCAGACACTTTTCGTTTCTCACGCAACGCAGCTAATATCCGGTCGTCTATGGTTTTTTCCGTTATCATCAAATACACCCACACATCGCGGGTTTGCCCGCTACGATGAATACGCCCTATCGCTTGTTCAAAATCAACAAGGCTCCAAGGCAGCGACAGAAACACCATCATGTTACCGCCGAACTGCAAATTCAACCCATATTGTGCGCTTTTAGGGTGCGCTGCAAGCAAAGGTATTTTGCCGCAATTCCACCGTTCAATAGCGTTATCGTCGTCTAACGTCTGCAAATCCGGGTAACGGCGGCGAAGTTCAGCCAATTCCTCTTGAAAAGTGTAAAAAATTATGGTGTTGGCCCGCTGGTTTTCCGCCAGCAGTTCCTCTAGCCGGTCAAACTTATGGCTGCTGAACCAGACCGACCCGCCGTTCTCGCGGTCATAAACAAACCCGCTAGACATTTGTTGAAGCTTGGTCGTCACGGCAGCGGCGTTCTGGGCAATCACAGTAGTATCGCCGCCGAACCGAACGACATAATCTTTCTTCATCTTCTCGTATGGCTTGCTGTCGTCAAACTGGCAGCGCACCTCAACGACATGGCACGGCGGCAGCTTGTCGCTGTATTCGCCAGGCTCCAGCACAAACGTCGCCGGGCGTATGCGCGCCATTACCTGCTCCAGCGCGCCCGGCGCAGGTGTCCACTGGCCGAAGTCGCGGTTGATGCAGTGAAAGTATTGCTGGAGAAACGCGCCCTTGGCGCGGCCCAGCAACGCCTGCTCGACGATCTTGCACTGGCCGAACACATCCTCAAGGCCGTTCGAGGTGAACGAGCCTGTCAGCCCCCAGCGCACGCGAACCGGCGCCAGTAGCTTCTCCAGCGCCTTGAAGCGTTTACCCGCCGGGTTCTTCAACCGCGTTAGTTCATCAAACACAATTCCGTCAAAGCCTGACAAATCATCTAGCTTGTCAAGGTTGTCGTAGTTAATAATGACAACCCTGGCATCGCTTTGGATGGCCGCGGCGCGTTGGGCAGGATTCCCGACGGCAAGCGCTGGAGTGATGCCAGACCACTTCGGCGCTTCGACCGGCCAAACGTCAGTGCAGACGCGCTTGGGCGCGACCACAAGCCAGCGTTTAACGTGGCCGTCGTTCAGCATCGCCTGCATGGCTGTCAGCGTAATTGCTGTCTTGCCAGCGCCGACAGGCGCAAGAATCATGGCGCGGTCGCGCGCGTACAGGAAGTCTGCCGCGTCGTCCTGATAGGGGCGCAGTTTCAACCCCATGCGTCCACATCCTCAAGCGACCACAGCACGGCGTAGTGCTGGCCAGTCGCTGCCATCTGTTCCGCAAACACTTCTTGCAACGGCGACAGCCGCCCGCCGGGTTTCTTCAACTCAACAAACCACGTGCTGCCGTCAGGCATACAAGCGATGCGGTCGCACACGCCGCGCTGCGTCACGCTGCGAAACTTATACGCCACTCCACCCAGCGCCTTCACACGCTTGACGAAATACGCCTCGATCGCTTTCTCGGTCATGTCATTTTGCTACGCCAAAATTTTTTGCATATCAAGCCTTGCATACATTTTTGTGACGTGTATGTTGGGCGTCCCAAACAGTGAAATGAGGTACATTATGCAACACAGTCGTATCGTCGGCGGCTCGACCGCCAAGCGCGTCATCAACTGCCCTGGCAGTGTGGCGCTGGTGGATAAGATGCCGCCCCAACCCAGCAGCAGTTACGCCGACGAAGGCACGATGCTGCACAACGCCATTGCCGAGATATTGGATGGTGACGTCACCCCCGCAGCGTTTCTTGGCCGCAGGCACGGGCAGGCGGAAATGACGCAAGACCTGATTAATGATAAGCTGATGCCCGCGCTTGACGCGCTTTGCGAGGTAGACCCCGCGCAGGAGATGGAATATGCGGTTGAATCCGACGTCGGATTTGGTGACTTTTTGCCGGGTGTGTTTGGTTCTGCCGATGTTATCGGTCGTATTGGCAGCAGGGCTATTGTACTGGATTGGAAGTTTGGTAGCGGCGTTTTTGTTCAAGCGGAGGAAAACGAGCAACTGATGTTTTACGCGGCGGCTGCGATGCGGACGCCCTCGCTGGCATGGGCGTTTGACGGTGCGGCTGATATTGAACTTATTATCGTTCAGCCTCCGGGCGTCCAGCGTTGGGTTACGTCAACCGAGCGCATCAAGCGTTTTGAAGCTGAACTGGCCGCTGCGGTCAAACAGGCCAAGCAGCCAGACGCGCCGCTGGCGTCGGGCGACCATTGCAAGTGGTGCGCCGCCAAGCCAATTTGCCCCTTGATGACTGGCGCGCTCGACCGCATTGCCAAAGCCAAGCTGGACGCGGTGCCTGTCGATCAAATCGCGCGCTATCTTGAACAGGTGCCGCTGGTCGAAGACTTCATCAAGAGTTTGCAGGCGCTGGCGCATCAGATGATTGAAGACGGGCGCGCGGTGCCGGGCTACAAGCTGGTCAACAAGCGCGCGACCCGCCAGTGGGCCGACGAGGACAAGGCCGACGCATGGTTGGAGGCGCGGGGCATATACCCGCTACAGGAGCCAAAACTTAAATCACCTGCTGTCGTTGAGAAAGAACTCAAGGCGACAAAACAGAAATTGCCGGATGACCTTGTGGTCGCCGTCTCCAGTGGTAGCACTCTCGTGCCGGATAGCGACCCGCGCCCGTCAGTGTTGCAAATCGGTCATATGCTGTCGAAGGCAATGGCCAAAATCCAGTAACAAAGGAACACACTATCATGTCAAATATCACTGCATTCGGCGGCGCAAATCTGCCGTCGGTTAAGTCTCTGGCCTCGGCTCTGCGTTCTGTCGCTGCCAGCACGGGCGCCAGTTCCAACGGTATTATCCTCAAGATGGATAAAACGGGCCATTGGGTGTTCGGTGCTGACCAGACCGAAGTTGAGGATGACAGCCTGTGGGCGGTCAATCCGTTCTCGTTCGTTCACGGCTATATCGCTTGGGGTGACGGGGAAGTGCTGGCCGAGACAATGGCCAGTGTATCCGAGCCACTGCCAGACCGTGACGCAGCGCCTGCTGCGGCCAAGCGCGGTTGGGAGATGCAAGTCGGAATGTCGCTGGCCTGCACTTCTGGCGAGGACGAGGGTCTGCAAGTCCGCTACGCGGCTACTTCGGTCGGCGGTAAAAAGGCCGTACAGGCGTTGGCGATTGCTATCGCCGAACAGGTGGACAAGGACCAGTCCAAGCCGGTGCCGGTAGTGCGCTTCAAGAAGGAGCATTACCAGCACAAGTCCTATGGCCGCATTTACACGCCTGTCTTTGACATTGTTAAGTGGATTGGTATGGGCGCTGACGCTTCGCCGGAAGTTGAAGCTGAAGACGAGGCACCCGCCCCTGCCCGCCGCACCCGTCGCGCGGCTGTCTAGAGGGCGCGAAAGCCGGGGCGGTGCAAACCGTCCCGGCGAGTAGCGAAAGAGGGGCTTTTGTGGCTATTCTTTGGATTGACTTTGAGACGCGCAGCCGCTGCGACCTCCGTAGCAAGGGCGTTTACAACTACGCGCAGGACGCCAGCACCGACGTGCTATGCATGTCCTACGCCTTTGAAGATGACGCCGTGCGGACGTGGTTGCCAGGGCAACCTTTCCCGAACGAGGTGCGCGAGCATACCGGCCTGATTTACGCACACAACGCTGCGTTCGAGCGGCTGGTGTTTTGGTATGTTCTACAGAACGATTTTGCGCTTGAGCAGTTCTACTGCACAGCCACGCAAGCCCGCGCCAACTGCGCGCCGGGTAGTCTAGGGGATGTAGGTCGCTTTGCTGGCGCGGGGATGCGCAAAGATCATCGGGGTAGCCAACTGATTCGGTCGCTGTCTGTCCCGCAAGGCGACGGCAGCTTTCGCAGCGACCCCGACCTGATGACGGAAATGGTGGCGTATTGCGAGCAAGATGTCCGCGCCATGCGGTCAGTCAGTCAAGCTATGCGGCCTCTGTCTGCCGACGAATTCCGCGACTATCACGTTAACGAACGCATCAACGACCGGGGCGTGCTGCTGGACAGGCCGCTGGCGCTGGCGGCGGTGCGTTACGCCAGCACCGAGACGGTAGAGATACAGGGCCTTGTCCGCGAGATTACCCATGGTGCGGTCACATCCGTGCGTAGCCCCAAGATGCGTAAATGGGTGTTAGACCGGGTTGGCCCCGAAGCACTGAAGATCGCCACCATACATAAGGACGGCGAAGCTAAACTGTCCATCGACAAGAACGTGCGCGCTAATCTATTGGTGTTGGCCGAGGAGAATTCAGATGAAGTCCCGGCGGACGTTGCAGAAGTCATTCAGTGTGCGGACGACCTGTGGGCGTCGTCAGTCGCAAAGTTTGCACGCGCGGCTGCGCTGGCAGACGACGATGATAGCCGAGTTAGAGGCGCGTTTGTTTTCGCTGGAGGCAGTGCTACTGGCCGCGCTTCATCATTCGGGTTACAGGTCCACAACTTTCCACGACGGTGTGCTGCCGACCCTGCACTGACGCGCCAGGCGATGGTGCGCGGCCATCAGATTGTGCCGCAGTTCGGCAAGCGAACGACAGACGTGTTGAAGGGTATGCTGCGCCCGTCGATGTTGGCCGCACCCGGTAAGGTGTTGGTCGTGGCCGACTGGGCTTCGGTCGAAGCACGGGTAACGCCGTGGGCGTCGAACACCAACAGCGGGGCCGCGAAGCTGGCAATCTTTGAGCGCGGCGAGGACGTGTACAAGCACAACGCCGCAGCGACGTTTCAGGTCGCTTACGCTGACGTGGATAAGGACCAGCGCCAGATCGGGAAGGTGCAGGAATTAAGTTGTGGTTTTGGGGGTGGTGTGGGTGCGTTCGCCAGCATGGGCCGCATCTATAACGTCGTCTTGCCCGAGAACGACAGCCGGCGGATGGTAGGCGCATGGCGCCGCGCAAATAGTTGGGCTGAACCTTATTGGTCGGGGCTGGAGCGCGCTTACATGGCGGCAATGCGTAACCCCGGGCAGGAGTTTGGCGCTGGCCGGGTGACCTATGTCTACGACAAGCAGCACCTTTGGTATATTCTGCCGTCAGGCCGCGTGCTGTGCTATCCTTTTGCCCGCTTCGACGACGAAGGCAATTTGACCTACGCCAAGGCGGCTTGGAAGCCTGCCGCTGATGCGAAGGAATGGCCAAGGGCGCGGTTGTGGTTTGGAATTCCGTGTGAGAATGTTACGCAATCTATGGCCAATGACCTGCTGCGTCATGCACTGCGGCGGCTGGAAGAAGAAGGTTTCGAGGTGGTTCTGCACGTTCACGATGAAATCGTGCTGGAAGTACCGGAAGCACAGGCCGATCACGCCGCGCAGCGGCTGGTTGAGATCATGTGCACACCGCCAACGTGGGCGATGGGTCTGCCGCTGAACGCGGAAGTCGCCATTATGGCCCGTTACGGCAAAGGCTAAGGGGAAAACTAATGAACGACGAGAGCCACGAGTTTATCGATTACGTTACCGGTTTGGCGTTTGAGCAAGGCGAGACAGCGCTGCTGCTGCACCAAAAACCTAAGCGCGAGAACGGCGATATTGTTTTTCACGGCGACGGAGTGCCAAAGGCGACGTTCCCCGCGTATCTCCCAGACAAGGCGCGCATCAAGCCGAGTGAGGCTTGGTACGTCAACACTGGGTCGTTTATCGTAGACCGGTTTATAGACGGCAAACCCGCCGCGAAACGTGAGAACGTCGAGTATGTTTTGTTTATGATGCTTGACGACATCGGCACAAAGTCAAAAACGCCGCCGTTAGACCCGACATGGATTATGGAGACCAGCGCTGGATCGTTTCAGTGGGGCTACGCTTTCGTTGAGCAACCAACTAAGGGCAACTTTAGCGCGGCCATTAAGGCTATCGCGGCGGCGGGTTACACTGACCCAGGCGCGACTAACCCCGTTCGCAACTGCCGCATCCCCGGCAGCGTCAACCTGAAGCAGGGCCGCGGCAACTTCGCGGCGCGTCTGGTCGAGTTTCACCCCAAGCGTGAGTATACGCTAAATGCTATCTGCGAGGCGCTAGGCGTCGAGCCAGACGAAGCCGACACGGCGACCTATTCGTCCATACGCATCCGAGACACCGGCCAAGACAACGTGCTGGCGTGGTTGTCGGAGCAGGCGCTGGTGCTCAGTCACGTTAACCACGAAGGGTGGTGCGGCGTTGTCTGCCCGAACAGCGCGCGGCACACGGACGGCAACGTCGAGGGCCGTTACAAGCCTCTGGACCGATCCTATTGCTGCTACCACGGCCACTGCCAAGAGATCAGCAGCAAGACGTTTCTGGATTGGGTTGCGGACAACGGTGGACCACGGGTAACGCCGGGGCTGCGCGACGAACTGATGGCCGAAGTCATGCAGCGTATGGCGTCCAAGATCACGCCAACAGCGGATTTCCCGGATGAAGCCGCGGCGCGTGTTCGCGAGGTCGAGCGCAAAGAGGCGGGCAGGGCCGAAAAATCAGAATGGTTTGATCGGTTCGCTTACGTCCAATCGGATGATAGCTATTTTGATATGGTGACGCGCCGGGAGGTGCCGCGCAACGTGTTTAACGCGCTGTTTCGGCACATCGACTGCCGGTCGATCCACAACAATAAAAACCGCGTTGCCGCCAGCGTCTATTTTGACGAGCGGCGGCAAGAGTATGGCGCAGCGGCGCTGGTCGGCGTGACCTATGCAGCCGGCGAGGGTGTTTTTGTATCCCGGGACGGCCTGGCCTACGGCAACCGCTGGGTTAACGCGCGGCCAGACATGGCTGAAAGCGACGCGATGACTGATATGGACGTGTCGCAATGGCTCGAACATGGTAACAATTTGGTGCCAGATCAAACCGAATTGAACCATATTTTGAATGTCATGGCGTTCAAGATTCAGAACCCGAATGTTAAAATCAATCACGCGGTCCTGCATGGCGGCGATGAAGGCAGCGGAAAAGATACGTTTTGGGCGCCGTTTTTATGGGCTGTTGGCGGGATTCACCAGCACAATAGGTCGGTGATTGAGGCTGGTGGGCTAGATAGTCAATGGGGCTACGCTTTGGAAGCCGAGGTGGTTATTCTAAACGAACTAAGAGAAAGTGACGCGCGCGAACGGCGGGCGTTATCAAATAAGCTGAAGCCCATAATCGCTGCGCCGCCAGAAACACTGTTGATCAACCGCAAGGGGCTGCACCCATATGAGATGCTGAACCGGCTGCAGGTCATAGCATTTACCAATGACCCGTTGCCTATCACGATACCATCGCAGGATCGGCGGTGGTTTTGCGTCTGGTCACGCGCACCGCGCATGGATGAAGACGCCGCGACGGCGCTATGGCGTTGGTATAAGCACGGCGGATATGAAAAGATCGCCGCTTGGCTCTGGCAGCGCGATGTGGCGCGGTTTAACCCGGCGGTGGCCCCGCCCGTGACTGAGTGGAAGATGAACATGGTCGAGCATGGCCTATCGGTTGCGGAATCGTTCTTGGTCGAGTTGATGAAGAAGCGTGTGGGGCCGTTTGCGCCTGGCGTCGTTGGCGGGCCGTTTCATAAGCTGTGCGATACTATCGCATCGGGTCACGTCCCTCCAGGCACGAAGGTGCCGCAGGCGGCGCTGCTGCACGCGCTGAAAGAGGCTGGTTGGGTCGATGTGGGGCGGCTGGGGTCGGTAGACTACCAGACCAAGAAACATGTTTTCGCCGCGCCGGAGATGGCCGGTATGGCTAAGTCCGAGTTGCGCCGAATTGTCGAAGGGGTTGCATCGGCAGATGGAAAGGTTATAAATATGCGTTAGCGCAGGTTTCCCCTCCTCGCGCACATGACTAAGCCCCCGGCAATTGCTTGCCGGGGGCTTTTTTATCGTCTTGGTAGTAACGGCCCCTATTCGCTGTCTTGCACGACCTGAATCGCGCGCCTAAACGCCTCCATGCGCAAGCCCCACAGGCGTTCCGCGCGCATATAGGCGCCGCGCATATACGCCAGTTCGGCGTCGATCTCGCACATCTGCGCGGCGCAAGCGTCGCGCCGTTCAAACAGCGCGGCGGCGGCAATACTTTCATCGTATGTCATGGGTCAATCCTCTATTGTTAGGCAAAGCAGCCCCAAAATTAGGGCGATAAGCAGCGACATCATGTTAACCGCGCGCCGCGGATAAATCGTCAAGTAGGTCGCTGATCTCGACGGCTTGCGCCGCGTTATCAAGATGAACCAACTCAATTTCATTTTCCAAATCTTCTATCGTGCATCCGCGTTTCTCATGGTCCAATTCCAACTGGGTGACGTATAGATCGACTCTTGCTAGTTCGGCGGCGATGTCCTCCAGGCGTTCGCCTAAAGCTAACGCTAGTTCATCGCGGCTATCGCGAGCGGCGATAATCAAAGCAGCGTTGGGTGACGCGCGCCAATAGTTTCTGTCGTGTGTCATGGTAGGGTTCCCCTTTCTAAATTACAGCGTGGCGGCGGCGGCGCGGGCGGCGGCGTCGTAGGCCTTGTCCGCATCAGCCTTAGCGGCGGCGTAGGCCTTGTCCGCATCATCCATTGCGGCGTCGTAGGCCTCGCGCGGCTCAGCCATTGCGGCGTCGTAGGCCTTGTCCGCATCATCCATTGCGGCGCCGTAGGCCTTGTCCGCATCATCCATTGCGGCGGCGCAGGCCACTGCGCCGTGCGAGGGGTCAATAGCAATCGGTGTTCTAGCGTTCATTTTACATCCTTTGGGTTTGCTTTTGATACGGCGCGCCAGGCCATGCGGGCGATAAGCGCGTAGAGGGCAATGGTAGCGGTGGTGACGGTTACAGCGTAGAGCATGACGGGATATCCTCTCGTATAGCCGGTCTCATCAGTGGCGGGCGGCTAACCCCTGCCAGACAGGCGCGTGTGTACATCGCGCCTGTTTCGACGTTACGGTTGGGTCTCTAACATCCGTTGCCGTGCGGCGCGTGGTGGTGTGTTAATGACGCGTCGTTCGTTTCCTTACGTTGCGAGTACGGCATCAGGATCGGCAAAGCCAAACAGTGGCAGAAAGTAAAACGGTTGGCCTTTCTTTCGCATAATTGCAGCGCCTTGGATTTCGTTCGTGGCCCATGCAGCGCCTTGGATTTCGTTCGTGGCCCATGCGGCGTCCCCTGCGGCGTTCCATGCGGCGTTCCATGCGGCGTCCCCTGCGGCGTTCCATGCGGCGTCCCGTGCGGCGTCCCGTGCGGCATCGGTCATCGTGTCAAGATGACGCCAGAACGCCAGCACGGTTTGCGCTCGATCGCCAAGTACTAGCTCTGGGTGCGTAATAACGATTGATGGCGCGCCGGGTCTGCTGTCATTAATCCTGCGCATCAGCACAGAATGTGCGCGGCTGATGCCCCATATGCGCGCGTTTTCAGCGTCGGCTTTTAATTGGTTCATTTCGCGCAAATCATCTACGCTGTAGCCGCCGAGCAAGTGCAGGGTCTGGCCCTGAGCGCACATACAAGTGCCGTCGAAGCTGACAAGCCTGCCCTTGAACGGAATGTTGCCCGGCCACCAGTCGAGCATCTCAGTGGTTGTCTTGGGTAGATTGGTCATGCGTAAAACCTCCAAATTGCGTAACCGATGATGATCCAAAGCGCCGCTATGGCAACGATGATGCTGCGCCATGCCCAAGCCCGGCAGCGGTTAATGTGCGCTTGCTGGTCGGCATTGCGCGGGAACTTCATGGGGCCGGTCACTGGAACGGATTCCGGCGATTAACGGTGACAAGCCAACTGTTGCCCGCGGCCCATTCGGCTTCCGTATCCTCCATAGTCATCTGCGCGGCTTGCGCGCGATCGGACGGCGTGAACATGGTAAACCACCTATCACCTGGCGCGCCGTTCTCTAGGGCGTATAGACGCGCCGCGTACTCCAAAGCTGGCAATATCCCTTTGCGCGCTAGGGCAGCGTCATAGACCCCTTTGGCGCGCTTGCGCTCATAGTTGCGGAAAGCATGTTCGGCCATGCCCCAAGCGCGGGCGCAATTGGGCGCATAAAGGTATAACTCGCGTGCGGCGTCGCTTGGTGCGGCGGTTTTGCTCAAGGATACAGGCATATAGGTTTCCTTTGCGTCGTGTGGCCGGTCTCATCAGTGGCGGGCGGCTAACCCCTGCCAGACAGGCGCGTGTGTACATCGCGCCTGTTTCGACCATTAGGGGCGGAAGGCCGGGACGTGGCTGGTCGCCTCATAATCCACGGGCTTTGTGCGTATGGGCATTAGGACAGCCACACAATCGGTCATCACGTCGCCGGCGCCATTGCGGAACGTGACAAGCGCGGGGCTTTCGCCAGCTTGGTGCAGACGGAAGGCGGTAGACATATCTTTCTTACCATCATTCAGGGCTTTCGCCATGTTGCCTAACGCGGCGATATACTGAGGGTCATAATGCGCGGCAGTGAGCGCCGCGGGGGCTTCAGGCACGATACGTTTCCAGTCAGGGAAGGCTCCATCTACGGGCACGAACGCGACACGCGCGGTACCGTTCAGTATCCACCATTGCCCTTGCGCGTCACGCTCGAACACCATGTTCAGCCCCTTCGTGCGCCCGGCGGCTTTGGCGGCTAGCTCAAGGGCCAGCCGGGGCACGATGACGCCCGCCAACGCGCCAACGGTGGCGGCATAGGTCGGGCTGCAATCGCTTGTCTTGTTGGCGGCCTCGCATACCGCCGCGAAGGCCATATGGCCGTTGGTGGCTGCAATAAAGCCCCGCGCGTCGATGAAAACGCCGTTGAGATAGTATCTCAAAGTCTCTTTTGATACGGCTTGCATAGCCGCCTCAATATGGCCGACGGGAACGGAAATCTGGATCATTGTCATTGTGAAGTGTCCTTTACTGTAGTGTGTCGCGCGGCGGGATTGCCGCGCGGCGGGGGTCATGCTCATTCGACAAATCCGTGGGCGCGCAAGAATTCCATTTCTTCAGCGGTTGCCATGCAGGTGGCCATCATGTGCCGGTTGAGGTAGCGCACGAGCTTCCCGCGATTGGTGGGGCTGGGCATCTTGCGGTAGGCGTTGATTAGTTTGGTCATTGGGTATCTCCTTGGTTGGTGGGGCGCTGCCCCGGTTTATGCGCCAGCGGCGAATGCCTGTCAACTAATTTGTTGCGTACGCTTGTGGTCTGTTTTTGCGCCGCGGGTGGTGGCGTCAGCCGTCGCGGCGGCGTAGGCCTTGCCCGCCTCAGCCCTCGCGGCGGCGTAGGCCTTGCCCGCCTCAGCCCTCGCGGCGGTGTGGGCCTTGCCCGCCTCAGCCCTCGCGGCGGCGTAGGCCTGGCGCGGCTCAGCCATCGCGGCGGTGTGGGCCTTGCCCGCCCTGCCAAGCAACGCCGGTGTTGTTTCGCCAGCACATCGTTTCCGGGACGGCCGATGCTGCCACCAGGCCAAGGTGCATTATTGATTTTTCGCTGCTCACGGATGCGTCTCCATAAACGCCGCGATCACTTCGGCCGCGACTTGCGGGACGATTGCGTTGCCGAAGCCGCGCCATGCAGCCACTCGACCGGGTAGCCCATCAACCAACATGGGAACGCCGGGTTGGGAGCGCCGCGCTTTGCCGTCGTGGCAGGCAATCCATTCGGCGTCGGACCAGAAGGTGCCGTTGCAACCATCTGGCGGGGCAACTGGTCGATACGGTTGCGCCCGTCCGGTCCCGTCGTTGCCATCCCCGCGCTGTCCTTCCAGTCCCGCGCCGATGGCGTTACCCAAGTCGCCCCCCGCATCAGTCCGCCCATCAGCGGCTCGTTCTTCCGATCCCCGCTGCGGCTCGTCTCGCCCGCCGCGCTGGCTTTCGGCGTCGGCCAGTGCGCACCACCACAGCCGCGATCGGATATGGGGGGCGTCCACGGCGCAAGCCGGGATATCGACGCCCCGGCTGGCGTAACCTTCTCCCGCCAGATCAGCGCGCACTCCGTCGAGCCAACCATAGCCAGCCGATCCCGCAACCTGCTCTCCCATGACGACAAGGGGCCGGCGGGCACCGATGAGGCGAAAAAAGTCGGGCCACAGATGCCTTGCGTCGTCAACACCACCGCCTTTTCCCGCGACCGAGAAGGGTTGGCAGGGGCAAGAGCCTGTCCAAAGAGGTCGGTCGTCGGGCCATCCGGCGAGCCGGGCCGCGTAGGACCAGCCTCCGATTCCGGCAAAGAAGTGGCATTGCGTGAAGCCGATAAGGTCATCGGGCAGAACCTCCGTGATAGAGCGGGAATCGACAACACCGGGAGCGATGTGGCCTTGCGCGATAAGCCAGCGCAGCCACTCGGCAGCGGCAGGGTCGAACTCGTTGTAATAAGCGTTCATGCGGACACCAGCATATCAACACGCACGACGTAGGTTGGCGCAATCGCCAGCCCGGTGTCGGTTGGCGAGAT
>Ga0209702_10002091_pt1 | contig 35967 bp, 28 predicted proteins | sample FRY01_FD_187210 | JGI IMG/M metagenome (GOLD analysis project Ga0209702, IMG submission 187210) | Freshwater microbial communities from Lake Fryxell liftoff mats and glacier meltwater in Antarctica - FRY-01 (SPAdes) (version 2) | ecosystem: Environmental > Aquatic > Freshwater > Ice > Glacier...
AACAGCACATTGGCGGCTATGGCGGGTTTAGTGGTAAATCAAACATTCGTGCTTCTATCAAACTTAGATAGTAACTTGAAAGTTTTGTGCTACTAAATCCGCCACATCGCCAATCTGCAATCCGTTAGCCACCATTTGGAAAAAAAATTGCATATTAAATAAATCTATGTATATTTGCAAGTGATTACTCACATATTTATGACTGATAAGAAAGAAAAAATATTAAAGAGCGCTTTAGAATTATTTGCAAACGAGGGTGTTAATGCTACTTCAACAAGTAAAATAGCAAAAAATGCAGGTGTTTCTGAAGGTTTAATTTTTAGACATTTTAATAACAAAAAAGGACTTTTAAACGCAATAATTGAAAGTGCAGAAGAAAAAGCAAATGCTTTGTTTGCCGATATATTGAAGCAGAAAGATGCAAAATCTGTAATTAAAAAAACAATTGACTTACCATTTTTAATTAAAAAATCGGAATATGATTATTGGAAACTTCAATTTAAACTTAAATGGGAAGAAGAATACAACAATCCTAAAAAAATGAAACCTTTACTTGACAAATTATCTTGGGCATTTACAGAACTTAATTATCAATTTCCTGATTTGGAAGCACAATATATGAGTCAAAATTTAGAAACTATTTCCACAGAAATATTGAAAGGTAATTTAAATAATCAAAAACAATTCAGGCAATTTTTAACCGATAAATATTCAGTATAAAAAAATTTATCACAACATAAAAGTAAGTACTCACTATTAAACTAAATAAAAAATGAAAAAAACAGCATTAATTACAGGAGCAAGCAGTGGAATTGGAAAAGAGTTTTCCAAAATACACGCAGAAAAAGGAGGAGATTTAATTATAATCGCAAGAAGCGAAGACAAATTGAATGAACTAAAAAAAGAACTAGAACAAAAACATAAAATAAATGTTTTTGTTATTTCAAAAGACTTAACTCAACCTAATGCAGCAAAAGAAATTTATGAACAAGTCCAAAATGCGGGACTAAAAGTAGACTATTTAATAAATAATGCAGGTTTTGGTGGATTAGGTAAATTCAATGAAAGAGATTTAGAAAAAGATTTACAAATGATAAATCTAAATATAAGTGTATTAACTGCCCTAACTCATTACTTCTTACAAGATTTTGTAAAAAATAACGAAGGGAAAATACTTAATGTTTCTTCAACTGCCAGCTTAATGCCCGGACCATTACAAGCAGTATATTATGCAACGAAAGCATATGTTACTTTTTTTAGTAATGCAATTGCCGAAGAATTACACGACACAAGTATTACAGTTACCAACTTAATGCCTGGAGCAACCGAAACGGAATTTGGAAAGGTATCTGGAATGGATAAAACTAAAATGTTTAAAAAACCCGTAACCGCAAGAAGCGTAGCAGAAGATGGATATAATGGAATGTTAAAGGGTAAATTAGATGTTATTTCAGGACTTAATTTTTCTCAAAAATTAATGACTGCAATGATTCCATTAACCCCAAAAAAGATGATTTTAAAACAAATAAGACAAATGCAAGAAGTTAAATAAAACGGTGGCTAACAATGTATAAAAGTAATAGCGGTTTAGGTGTTAGCCTAAATCGTTTTTGCATAAAATTAAGTATATTGTTATCCGAAAATAAGTGCGTATTAATCCGCTACTACTCTTATACTAAACGTTGGAGATAATTAATAACAAACGAATTATGACAAAATTGAAGTTTATTCTATTAACAATAACCATTTTGTGCTTTTTGACGAACTATACTTACGGACAAGGTTGTAGTGATGCAGGTTTTTGTACTATAAACAGTTTTAAACCAAATAGCACAGACAGTACAGAAGTGATAAATAATCAATTTAAAATTGGCTTTTTCTTTGGCAAGGCAGACAACTCTATTTCTGTTTATGGTAATTATTTAGAATACAATAGACAGTTAGGTGAAAAATTCGGTCTTGATATAAAACTGGCAGCACTTGCTCAAAATGGAAACGGAATTTCTACTTATGGACTATCAGATGTTTTTTTGAATACAAACTATAAGGCAAGTGAAAAAATCAAGATTACATTAGGGGCTAAAATTCCTTTATCTTTTGCAAATAAATCTTTCAAGAATCTTCCACTTCCAATGGACTATCAAGCAAGTTTAGGAACATTTGATTTAATCTTTGGGGTTGGATATGAAATTAAGAAGTTGCAATTAGTTGCAGCAATTCAACAACCATTGACCCAAAACGACAATCAATTTATTGCTTCTAATTATCCAATAAATTCTAAATTATCAGCATTTCAATCGACTAATAAATTTCAACGAAGCGGTGATGTATTATTAAGAGTATCTTACCCTATTTCGATAAGCTCTAAGCTCAAATTGACACCAAGCATTTTGCCTATTTACCATTTGTCAAATGACAAGTACACAGATGAGTTTAATGTTAAAAAGGAAATTATCGGATCTCAAGGAGTGACACTAAATGGCAATGTATATTTGGACTATGAAATAAACAATAAAAATATAATCCAATTTAATATTGGTATGCCATTTATCGTTCGAGACTCCAGACCAGATGGTTTGACAAGAAGTTTGATTGCTAATTTAGAATATAGAATAAAATTTTAACGGCCACTAACAACTAATTTTCAGAACATTACAAAAATGTTAGTCAGAATAGTACCACGGCACAAAACGGATGAACCAACAACGGGAATATTTGAGATATAAAATGTGGACAATTTTAATTGTTGCGACTTGTTTGGGTTTATTAAATTTTGGTTGCAAGAATTTGACCAAAATGCCACAAGTAAAATATGAATTGGCAGAAGAACGAAAAAATGAATTTGCAAGCACAAATCAAATTGACACAATCATTTTTCTTACACTTGGTTCCGGTTATTTAAGGGGTAGCGAACACAATCATTATACAGTAATTAAAAAGAATGACAAGACAATTGTTAAAAGGACGTCTAACTTTCAAAAGTTTAAACCGACAGAAATTTCTTCTTTAAGTTTTCCTTGGCATTTTTTAATTAACAATTACGACAAACTTGTAAGTGATACTATAAAGAATGAAAAAGTAATTGTGACGGAAGCTGGGAAAATTTTATATCAACAAAGCGCAAATCACGGTCCGACAACCTTTTTGCGGGTTAAATTAGGCGAAACTGAACACGAAATCTATTTAGCACCACTTGTTGATAGCTATAACATTGGCAATATAAATCTTGACTTAATTGACAAGATCAAAACATCAATTTTGACTTTAGACTATAAACCAAGTGAAAGAATAAGATACAAATGGGAAAGATAATTACTGTACACATCTCTCTTTCTTGGGGGCTTTTGGTGGTTTTTTCACGCATATAGGCATCATTGGGTATTTCATCGCACCTTGCAAGTTATTCTATCTAAATTCCACAATTCAGACAGAATACCAGCAAGAGATTACCGCATTCTGCCAACTTGTGTTCTTTATGGTCGTAATCAATTGTTTCTTATGCACTACATCATCGAGAATCGCTGTGAAAAATGTAATAAACTGCCATTACTTTGTGGGGTCACTTTGATTATTATTTTGATTATTTTCGGAAGCTGATGAAAGCAATAACCTAAAAACGATTAATTCCTAGACTGTCTAAATCGATCGCCAAAGCGAATAAATTTTCTCTCAAATGTCAAATGAAGTGTGACACTTAAAACCAAGGCCAGTATTAAATAAATTGGTAATACAAGAGGCCAGTTAACAAAGATTTCATATTTTTTGGATAAGATAATCGTCACTTGCAAAAGCGGCAAATGCACTAAATAAAATGAATAGGAAACCTGAGACAACCAATACACTAGCTGATTGAATTTACCCAAGGTTTTGATTTGATAAAACCACGGAATTGTAAGCGCAATACAAACCGCGACAAGGGTAAGATAAGGCACTTGGTTGAAAAACTCACTTTGATAACTGTAGCGCCAGCAAATTTGGTACGCGACGAATCCTAAGAGCAAATAATACCATTTATAATTTGTGAACCAATGTGCATAATAAACCTTAACGAAAGCTGCCAAAAGTCCAATTCCGATTGAATCCAGTCGTGATAAAACAAGTTTTCGGTAATACAAATCCCAGTCTAGTTGATTGTCTAATTGCAGTCTAAATACAATTGAAAAAACTGTCATCGATAAAATCGCTGAGAGTATCACTATTTTTTTTGATACTTTTTTGCGGCAAACATGAAGTAAAAAGAGCAAAAGGAAAGGGAAAATCACATAAAACCATTCGTGAACAGATAAACTCCAAGCCTCCCACATCAAGAAATCGAAATGCACGATGAAGTTTTGCATAAAAAACGGATATGCTAAGAAATATTGGTTCAACTCTCCTTTTACCAAGCCAAAATAAAGCAAGATTGCTTGAACTGCCAAAATCAAATAATATGCGGGAATGGTGCGCAACCAACGACGAAACAAAAAATTGCGAACAAAACGAAAATCAACGTGATTTGTTTTTTCAACAGCCTTGATAATAATCTGCCCCACGAGAAAGCCACTTAAAACCAAGAAAATATCAGAACCTCGAGGGAGAAATTTGATTGAATTGAATCCAAAATACAAGTCTGGCAGTTCGATGAGAATGTGCATATACGTAACCAGCAAAACGGCAATTACGCGCAACAAATCTAGACCAATAATTCTCGACTTCTTCAAAGATTTATGCTATTTCTTAACGCATCAAATACATCTTTCCAAACTCTTGCTTGAAGAACTCATCAGCACCTGTTTCGCGGTGCTTGATTTTCTCGCCATCCAAACTGGTCATCACGCGATACAAATAGACACCATTGGCCAGTAAATCGCCAAAATCATCTCTACCATCCCATGCATATTCGGAGATATTTCTGCCAATATTAATAGACCCCAATTCAGCGAGTGTGATTTCTCGCACCACTTTACCTGTAATCGTCATGATTTGTATGGTCATGTGATCTGGAATACGCTCCCCTGTTAGAGTAAAAACAAAACGAGTGCTTGTACTAAACGGATTAGGATAATTCATTAAGAAGCTGATGGTTGACTCATTGATAACCTCAAAGTCAATTTTATAGTCCAAATCACCAGAAATATTACCGGAAATATCTTGTCCTTGAACTAGCAATTGGTATTCACCATCCATAGAAAAAGAACCATGATAAATAATTTTAAACTTGTTGCTCGGACCTGTGGCAGGAATCCATTCCATATTGACAAACCCTGTTCCGTCAATGAAGTAAATTCTTTTCTGAACACCCATTGGGTCGAGTAAATAAACCGCAAACAAGGAGGTATCCGCATCAGCGTTCATTATCAAGAATAGATTTTCATCTTTTAAGGTGATTACAATTTCACTCTTCGGGCTAACAATATCACCATTGAGGATATGAACACCATCAAATGTAACATCGAGAATCGGATTTATTTCATCTTTTGTTACAAAGAATTGCAACTGCGCAATGTTGTTGAAATGGAATTGTTCTGGCTGGTCTTTAATAATATTGCTTCCCTCAATGTAAGGATTTACCTCAATCCAAAAACTTCTTAACCCGCTCATTCCTTCGGTCGAGAATGTGATAGTATCTCTCAAAACATCACCAATTCTTAATGAATCTTGCCGTGGATAAGGAATGAATGTTTTATTCATATTCACATCTTGTATCCAGAAATGCACAAGTAGCGAATCCATATGTTTATTACTGATATTTCTTATGTCTACAGAGAAAGATACCTGATCGCCCTCCTGAACTGCACCTCCATCTATTGACCAATAATATCCATCAGTTGCATCAATTGCTGCTTCTGGTAATTCTTCATACAGTACGTGCCAACGATCAATTTGCGAAGGAGTTTGATTCAATGCATCCCAATGTGAAGCGTTGAGTTGTAAATAAGGGAATTGTGACGCACTGATTTGGTCGTTCACATTCAATAGAGAATCGTTTTCATTAAAGTCCAAATTAAGTGAAGTGAATACATTTCCCGACCAATCTAAACCATCGATTCGGAGCAAGGTTGAATCTGAAACTGGCGATTCTAATGGGTCTTGTTTCCAATATACTGTTTCCCAAGAAGCTGCAGGACCAATTTTCACTGAGCGCTCAATTCCAAAACTACTCACTCCTGGTATCAATTGATTCATCGTGATTAATTCACCTGAAAATTGTGCTACCTCCTCATTATTGAAAGTGTTATTTCCCTTTTGTCCAAAGAAAATAAATGAACGGTTGGGCTTTCCTGGATAAATACTGTCTGATTGTAACATGCTAAATACATCAAACATTTCTGGCTCCCACAAATCATAACGCGTGGTAATTGGTGTGTAAATCAACACGTAATGGCCATCAGGTATTTCATTGGTAACCATATTGATAAATGCTTGGCGCTGCTCTGGCGTGGTTTGACGGAAAATGAAATAGCCATCAGGACGAACACGACAAGGTGGTGAATTACTCAAGTCGTTGGCATTTCCGAAATTATTACCCGTATTTAACTCAACATTATTGATAATTCCTCTGGTGTACCAAGGTTGTAAGGTCACTGGGTCTATCACTGCCACATGAATAGAATGAGTAGTTTGGCAAAGTCCATAGTCTATTTCGCTATTGTTCAAATACCAATTTGTTCCTGCCCAAGTTGGAGTATTGTTGGCATTGTCGTAAACGTTGCACTGCACGGTTGTTTCGAAATCGAAGTAATTACGCAATCGTTCGTCTCTATTGTAATCCAAAAACTGAAATGTATTCTTTTTGAATTGAAAAAAATGATCTTGACCCCAACCGCTTTTATCGTTAATAAACTGGAAACTTTGTTCAATCCACAAAGGCTCAACTGCATCCATTTGAGATACGCGCCAAAAAAAAACAGAACTATCAGGAGTATTCAAAGGAAAAATTGCGCCATTAGAAACAGATAACCATTGGTTGGGCTCAACCACCACTACTCCACCCAATGAATTCACTTCGAAATAACGGTGTTGAGGTGAATTGAACAAATCTGTAGTGTCGAGTTCAAAACGGTAGTTGCGCAACTCTGCAAAGGGACTGATGGTAGAGGCTATTACAGTTGGGTTTGGTTCTGGAATCACACCAAAATCATAAGGATAAACTGGTAGAATCCCACCAACATCAATAAGGTAGTTAAGCAGTAAAGTGTTGTTATTCAATTCGTCATACTGCTCTTCAATTTCTGATGGAATGTCTACCAAGATTTCAAATTGATTCAAACCCATAGCCACATCTGGTTGAACTGGCATTGTAAAAACTAAGCTATCTGTGTAATGTAAAACAGGAAGGTATTTGGTGTAAACAGAATCCACATCAAGCGAAGGGAAGTTTCTTCTTACTTCGATAGCAAAAGTATCCATGATAGAGCGACCCAAATTTTTGATGTGCAAGGTCAATTCAATTTCTTGCGTACTTAAATCGATTTGGGTAGGACTAAACGTTACGCTTTGCGCTGTGATTTCAATTTCCGGCCTATTGTGGTGGTTGATTTTAATCATTGGGTCACCATGCAAATTCATCTGCATCGCCACAGATTCAATAAGTAAATTTGATGAATATGTTGTATATAAAAAAGCAGTTGTATTTCTGAGTTGAGTACCCAAATTTTGTCCGTAGGTGTTGAAGCAAAATTCGTTGTAAAACTGATTCGAATGTTGAAAAAGAGAAGTGGTAATTCCTTGTTTAACGGTTGAAATAAATGCAATTGCTCCTCGGTCTTCAATCAAAACGAATCGTTCGGTTGGCGTGAAGGAAGTTTGCATATACATATCACCCGTGTAACAAGAATTGCCAATAACCAAGGGATAGCGACCCGTATTTTGCCAGGTTTCAGGTTGATCGATATTGATTTCAAATCCACCGCCAGATGCATGACTAAAAAAAGTCATTACAGACACCCCCTCATTGATTCTATCACTTACTTCACCAAGTATGGTTGGGTTGAACGGATTGGAATCTTGTTTGATATAGGTGTGTGTTTTACCACCAAATCTATTGTTTTCAATTTTTAAACCAAGTACGTTCAAATAATTCGCCAACTGATTGATTTCTTGAGGTGTAGAGCCCCCACCAAAATGCATCACGTGTTTTTGCCAATCTTTACTGTCCGAATTGTACACACCATTTGGGTCTTGACTAAGCTCAAATTGTTGGACTTTATCCAAATACATAAGTACTTCTTCATTCGTTTTTGCAGCCAATCTGCCAGTAGGAATTGCGGGAGCCCATGAATTGTCAATCAAACGTGCAGTGTAGGCCATATCTGAAGAAGGGTAACCATAAGAAGGTACCAAATTTGTGCTGTAAGAAAGTGCATTTTTTCGTGATCCAGGTTGCGCTCCGCCCAATTCGTCAGCTTCTCGAACCCCTTTTCCGAGAAGAAACAAGCCCAATGGTTTTGCTGTAGACGCATCATAAACCTGCTGTGTAAAACGACGAACGCTAAATGCATGGCCGGGAATTCCGCCGCCATATTGCATAGACAACTCATCAATATCAGCAAGTAATACATTGTAATTTCCGCCTTCCGTGCTTTGTCTATAGAATTGGTATTCTTGTGCGCCCGATTCAAGAGACTCATGATAGACAAAAATTAAGACGTCTTCTATATTCTGACTTGTAAAATTTGTAAAGAAGCCCGTTTGATTAACTGGAGTTAAGGCATCAATTTGCACGACCGCTGATCCACTGAAAACATAAATTTCCTGCTCATTTCCAACTTCAGAATTTGGAACAACCACGAATCTATTGGCGCCAACAATCGTTACAGGAAGTCGTCTTGGCAAACCTCCACCCCAAACATAACATACAGGTAAAATTCCACTCAAACCTGTAAACTGATAAGTTGCTTTTGGTGAAGCAGTGTTATTCAAAACACGATATAAACCATTATTTGCGCCAACGTTTAGGTTCTTTGCAAAATCCAATTGTCCATAAGTGAAGCCTTGCATATCAGTAAGTGCACCCAAATCATTTGGAATACCTACATTCATGACAGCAGTATTTGCCGTAAATATTGTGGGGGGGAAAAATGTTGTCTTTCTAATTTGCTGATAACCGTTGTAAACCGTATCCAAAAAAACAGAACCATTCAGACTCAACACAGTATGGTGGTTGTTGATTCCTGAAGACGCAGCGTTGGAATTGGAACTTAATTTGGCCTGCAAACGAACATCCGGCGCTCCTGGTCCATTGTAATAGCCTGTAACCGTCATATTCAGATTCAAGCTTGGCGTTGTGATTCCATTCACTTGATTTCTGCCCCAGCCTTCTCCATCTACAAAAAAAGACGAACTACCACCTGTCACCCTATATCCTTCATAATACTGTGTATTCAAATTAATCAAAACGCGGTGCATTACAAAGGGTGCATAAGGATAGGTGGTATAAGCCACATCAGTTTCTTCTTGAAAGCGCAACCCATTGTTTTCGTTGCCCCACGTAAAAAAATAAATCAAAGTATCGCTGTACAAACTGTATGCAGGATTTGCGATTCCATCAGGATTTTCATAAAGCAAGGAATCGAGCCATCCCGTGTTTCGCTCTGCATAAAATTCAATGTATTCTGCGGAATCAATGGAACCATTTAAGTTAAAATCATTAATCCAAATGGGGATTTCGCGCTCTTTACCGTAAATTCGGTACTGACCATTGTTTAAAGTTTGAACTGGGATACCCGCTTGCAGCAGCACGTCATAAGATATCCGATAAGGTCTATTTTGTGCTACTTTGAATGAAAAATATTGCTGATTAAAATTGATCCATTCATTGCCATATTCTTGCGCAAGCGCATGAGATGAAATAAAAAACAATGCAATTAGAGGTAAAACCTTATTCATTGTCCTATTTATTTTCCTGAGGTTTCAGAGATAAACGATCTAAATGAACTTTCAATGAAATGACATGCGAATAAAGCGCTGCAGAAACATTTCCGATATTCGTGTAAGCATAATCTATATAAACTTTCGATATTCTAAAACCCACACCTATATTGGGTTGAATATTCAATTCCTGTGAATTATCGAAATTGGTGACACGTTGCATATTTCCAACGCCCATTCTCACAAACGCAATATCTTTGAAACCAATTTGAACGCCCATATATGGCTCAATACTAAATGGTTGTGCCGAAATCAAAACATTCCGTCTCCCATCCGTGGTAATTGCAGCATTGATTTCTGGAGATATGCTGAAACCTTTTTGACCAAAATCAAATTGTCTGTGTACGCCCAAAATCAAACGAGGAAGCGTAAGTTCAAGTCCATTTTGAGGGATTTCGTTACCTGTTGCTAAAAACACTTCTTTAGTTTGTTCATCCAAATTAAAAACCCAAGCATTAAAAGTTGAAACGGCATCACGCATTACAGCACCGAAATTCCATTTCTTGTATTTGTATTGCAAACCAAAGTCGAGACCAAAACCGTAAGCGTCTGCAAAATCACCAATCTTTCTGTAGATTATTTTTGCATTGGCTCCAAAAGTTAGTCCTTCAATTGGCAATTGCCTGGAATAGGAAAATAAAAATCCGTAATCAGCGGCTGTGAAACGAGTGATTCTATCATAGTCGATGTTGCCATTGTTGTCAATAAGTTGCGTTGTATTTGGAATGTCATCAACTCCAAAGCGCAAAGCAGTGAAGCCAATCGCACTTTTATCATCAATTTTATAAGCAATGCCCAAATAATCATACTTGGCGATACCAGCAAAATATTCCGAGTGCATCAAGGCTCCTTGGAATTTTGAGGTCATCCTTGTTAAACCTGCTGGATTCCAATAGCTAGAGGACACATCGTCTACGCTAGCCACAACAGCATTTGACATTCCCATTGCCTTTCCACCAATTCCGATTTGCAAAAACTCATTGGAATATTTAGGTGCAAGCGTACTGCTTTCTTGCGCACAAATAGACGAATAACAAAGAAAAGATGATGTAAGTGCTGCAAAAAAAGAATATTTCATTTTACGATACGTTAGTGTTAAATAAACTCAATGCCGTGATGAAAATTGTATTAATGGGTAAAAATATACCATTTTGATTCACTAAGTACACAATTGTAAGAATTTTTACAAACTTTGCAACATGTTTAATCTACCTAATATTATCACAGCGGGCAACTTGATTGCAGGTTGTCTATCCATTATTTTTGCGCTTCAAGGTCGACTTGATTTAGCCTCTTATGCGTTACTTTTTGCCATGCTATTAGATTTTTTTGATGGATTTCTTGCGCGTCTTTTAAAATTACAAGGCGAATTGGGTAAACAGTTGGATTCTTTGGCCGACATGGTAAGCTTTGGTGCTGCACCAGGAATTATTGCTTTCGTGCTTTTAATACTTTCTGGCGCAGTTAGTTTAAACGGCTCCCTCTCAGCTGTTCTTGTCGGCGATACCATGGGTTCTTCTATGAAGATACTCATCGACCAATATTTTGAAGCCTTATTTTATGGGGCATCTGAATATCACGTTGTCCCCTTCCACGGTTGGTATTTGGTTTTACCATTTATATCGCTGCTGATTCCTTTCTTTTCGTTATTTCGTTTGGCTAAATTCAACTTAGACACGCGTCAAAGCGATCAGTTTATAGGACTTCCAACACCAGCTAATTCGCTCTTTATTATCTCTATAGCACTGACATTATGGTTTGGCTACGGAGAAAATAATTTCAAAGGTTTGCTGTCTGAAATTTTTCTGAGAGAAGGGGTTTTATCTACATTCATTGTAATGTTTTCGATTATGCTAATTGCAGAATTTCCGCTTATTGCACTGAAATTTAAGAACTACAGTCTCAAAGACAACTTGGACAAATACATTTTGATAGGTTTTGCTTTAATTTTGTTTTTAACACTACAAGTATTTGCATTATCATTTATTGTAATTTTGTACCTCACAATTTCGTTAATTCGATTCTTCGTAAATAAAAAGTAGAGCAATGAAATTCAAAGCAGAAATAGACATCATGCCTCAAGAGGCGCTTTTGGATCCACAAGGTAAAGCAGTTAGCAACAGTATGCCAAACATCGGCTTACCAGAGATTACTGGTGTTCGGATAGGTCGCCACGTACGCTTGTTTGTTGAAGCATCTACTCAAGCCGAGGCCGAAACAAAAGTAGATGACGCATGTAAGAAATTGCTTGCTAACTTGATTATGGAAACCTATAGTTTTCAGGTGGGGTCTATTGGCTAATCCTGATTTCTCTATTTTAAAATCATTGCTTTTCTCCATCTGATTTTCACCTCTTTCTTTAATCACATTTACATTTTCTAAAATAGTAATCACTTAGAATTTTATTCTGATAGTGCATAAAAAACTTGATAGCTAGTGTCTTATTGGTTTTTTTAATGGTCTTATTTTGAGCATTTTTATCTCTGGTTGTTGGTTAGAAGCCGTCATTGTGTGGATAACTTCCTCAAACTTGTTGAAGGTCTGTAATAATTGACACTAAACCATAACTACCATGTATTCAGAACAAACCTGATAAAAATCATGTGATTTTCAGCACATTTTGAGGGCTACTCATTTTACGATCAAGGAATTTTTCTCATCTTTGCAAGGAATCTTAAAGAACAATGTAATGAACAGAATTCTTGTACCAACAGATTTTTCTTCTTTCGCAATGGAGGCCTCAAAAATGGGTGCTGAAATAGCGAGAAAAAACAACGCTGAACTAATATTTCTTCACGTAGTTTCCTTGCCCTCTTACGAATCAGGTATTCTACCCTATCAGGACTCGCAAAACATCGCAGAGAATCTTTTTATTTTGAAATTGGTCAAAAAGAATTTCGCAGAGCTATTGGCTTCAGACTTTCTTAAAGGAATCAAAGTTATTGAGGCTTTGAGCTACAATGCGGTTTATGACTCAATTACAGAAAACACCGACACGCACAAAATTGACATGATTGTAATGGGAACACATGGTAGTTCTGGTTATGTTAATGACTACTTTATTGGCAGCAACACTGACAAAGTGATTCGCAAATCAAAAGTTCCGGTGCTGGCCGTAAAATCATTTAACAACGCAAATTTCAATAAAATTTTATTTGCTGGAGACTTCTCTGATTCTTTGGAGCATAATTTTGATGCTATAAGTTCATTTTCACAAAGTTACAATGCTGAATTGATGCTGCTTCATGTGGTTACTAAAGGCGATTTTTATTACACTGCACCGATGCTGAAAAGAATCGATGAATTTGCCAAAGCCAAGCAATTAAAAAATTACAGTTGCCATGTTTTTAATGCTGAATCAATACAAGAAGGTATTAATGAATTTGCTCAATTGAACGGTGCAGATTTGATAGCCACGATTACATCTGGAAGACGAGGATTGTCGAGACTCTTGAATGGTTCTGTAACTGCAGATATCCTGTATACAGTAGATTTGCCAGTTTTAACGGTAAAAGCATAACCTAAGAAAATTTTAGTTTTTTACAGTGGTGAAATTAAGGTCGGTTCTAATAAGAATCGGCCTTTTATTGTTATGAGCATGAGATTAACGCGGTAAATCTTTCACTTTGGTAGATTTCCTGTTGGCGATAATAATGCCTAAAAGAATGACACCTAAAGAAAGGATTTGAAACACTGTAAACCATTCTCCATCAATCACACCAATAAACAAAGAAACTATGGGTATTGCAAAAGTAACCATCGAAGAAAAAACAGTGGTCGTTCGTGCGATTAGTACAGCGTACAAGTAAACACCCAAAACAGTACCCAACAAAGACAAGGCTATGATGTAAATTATACTGTTCCACGCTTCAGGATTATCAACAAATACTTGGGGCGTACCAAAATAAAAGAAGCAGAACCAAGCTGGACCAAGAACAATCAAAAAAGCAAAAGATGCGATGTGAATGGCTTTCAAATCATACAATTTAAACTTGATGGTATTCAAACTAACACCGTAGCAAAAAGTCGCGAAAATTACAGCGAACACATGTGTCATTCCTCCGTTAAATGCATCATTCCCAACATAGGCGCTCATCAACATCACTACGCCGATATTACCAAAAACAAGGCCTATAATTTGACGTTGAGTCATTCTATCTTTGAAAATAAAATAAGCAATCAAGACAGAAAACAAAGGCGTAGCGGAATTCAACATACCCACATAAGCTGAGATCAATCCTGTTTGGGCGAAGGTGAACAAAAAAGCTGGAATGAAATTCCCAAAAACACCAACAATAGCCAAGCTAGTCAAAACCCTTCTATTCATCAACTTACGTAAGTTGTAAATTGCCACAGGAAGCAAAGTTGTACCGGCAATTACCATGCGTAATGAAGCCACTTGCTGAGCTGAAAAAACAGGATTACCATCCCAATCGGACATGCCGTGTTTCATAAAAAAAAATGAACTCCCCCAAATAATTGAGAGCAAAATAAAAATCACAACTTCAAGCAATCCTATTTTCACGACGCGAATGTACATGCTTAAAAGTCATAATTCATTACTTTTACCCCAAAATTTAACATGCCATGAGAAAAATTCTTCTCTCCTTAATCTACTCTGCTGCCTTAACCACTTGTCTTCAAGCACAAAACGCAGATTCTACCTTTATCAGGAGAATTTTCGATGAAGCATTATCCAATGGCAAATGCTACGAAGATTTAAGAAGTTTGTGCAAAGATGTTGGTGCTCGTTTAGCTGGGTCAGCGCAAGCCGATATGGCCGTATATTGGGGGTTTCAAAAACTACAATCTTACAACTTTGATTCCGTTTATTTGCAACCAATTATTGTTCCCCATTGGGACAGAGGCAATCGCGAATCGGCATGGATTAAATTTGAAGATGGCAGTTTACATAAAATTCCAATCACAGCACTTGGCGGTTCTATAGGCACCCACGGAATTATAGAAGCAGAAATTGCATATTTCAATACCCTTGAAGACTTAAAAAAGGCTACACGTGCGGAAGTTGAAGGAAAGATTGTTTTCATCAATCAGCCGATGAACGAGAAAGAAATAATTACATTCAGGGCTTATGGTGGATGCTATGCAATTAGAAACAGTGGCGCGGTAGAAGGCTCAAGAAAAGGTGCTTTAGCTGTTGTGATTCGTTCTATAAATTTGTCGCACGACGATCATCCGCATACCGGAGGTATGACCTATGAAGATGACGTAAAAAAAATTCCAAGTGCGGCCATTTCAACCAATGATTCGGAATTCATCAAGGCCAATTACAAGAAGCAGAAAATGCGTTTGCTTTTAGATATGAATTGTGAAATGCGCGAACCCAAACCCTCTCATAACGTGATTGCAGAAATTAGAGGAAGCAAATTTCCGAACAAAATAATAACAGTTGGCGGGCATTTGGATTCTTGGGACATAGGTGAGGGCGCTCATGATGATGGTGCAGGAATTGTGCATTCAATAGAAGCTTTGCGCTTGCTTAAAACTTTAGGATATCGCCCAAAACATACGCTTCGAGTAGTTTTGTTTATGAATGAAGAAAACGGAAATATGGGGGGCACAACATACGCTTCTTGGGTGAAAGAACGTGGCGAAAATCACATTGTGGCAATTGAAAGTGATCGTGGAGGTTTTTCTCCGCGTGGCTTTGACTTGGATGGAAATAACCAACAATTAAAATTTCTAAAAGGCTTTGCAACGCTATTCGAGCCTTATGAACTTTATCGCTTCGATAAAGGCTTTGGCGGCGTTGATATTATGCCTCTAAAAGAACAATTTCCTGGAATTGCTCTTTTTGGATTTGTGCCAGATTCACAGCGCTATTTCGATTTTCATCATGCAGAAACTGATGTTTTTGAGGCCGTGAATAAACGCGAGTTGGAATTAGGTGCGGCTTCAATCGCTGCTTTGATGTTCTTGATTGATGCCTATTATGTAGAGCAAAGCGCGGTGCCACCAAAGAAAACCAGCAAAAAGAATTAAGCAATCATGCTCAACAAAGAAGAACTTCGCGAACTGAATTTTATTTTTTGGACTGACTTTCAGGAGTTTAATAAAAAAAAGAGAGCCCAAAACAATCGGAAAATGGTTTGGTCGCAATATAAATCGGGTATCAAAGATATTTATTTTAGACTCGATTTCAACACAACACAAGCATCCTTTTCAATTGACTTACAAATGCGAGATGCCGAAGTGCGCCAGTTGGTTTACGAGCAATTTTTGGAAACCCAAGGTTTGTTAGAAGAACATGTTGGCAATGAAATTGAATTTCAACCCAACATCATTTCTTATTCCGGAATAGAAATTCATCGCCTGAATTGGTCGCTGAAAAATGTAAATATCGCCAATCCAGACGATTATTCTAAATCCATCCAATTTTTATCCAACAAAATTCAAGGTATGGACCGCTTTTGGTTTGAATTTTCAGATTTATTTGTAGCGTTGTGTAGGTAGGAATTAGATAAATTTAGGTCAAATCATCAATTTAAATATCACGATATTTTTTTGCTATCCATACTGGAACAAAAAAGCACGGAGCGCTATATATTTCTTATATTTGCTTATGTTTTTAAGAATGGGAATCTTGATTTTTCTAGCTTTCACGGTTGCTAATTGCGCCGTAAACAACAATGATCCTTTAGCAAAGTATCCAGTTACAACAACGAAAATCAATCTAAGCTATTCCTTACTCGACAGTTTGCCTGCTTCTATTGGCGGATTTCCTGAATTGCGCATTTTGAAGTTATTCAGAAACAAATTCGAATATTTGCCAGAAGCCATTGGTCAACTCAAAAAACTAGACAAACTTATTGCTAGCGGAAACAATTTAAAATCAATCCCATCCAGCATTGGTGAATTGACCGAATTAACAGAACTTTCCTTACAATTCAATAATTTAAGTCAGTTGCCCGCGGAAATCGGTCAACTAAAAAAACTCGAGATCTTACGTTTAAACAACAACCTCTTAACTTCACTTCCCCCAGAAATAGGAGAGCTAGAAAATCTCAAATACCTCTTTTTGGGATACAATAGAATCACCAAACTACCAGAGGAATTGAGTAAACTTGAAAATTTAGCCATTTTGGATATCGGTCAAAACCTGCTACTCGAGCTACCCGAATCCTTGGCAAAATTGGAACGCTTAATAGAACTAAACATTGTTAATTCAGGCAGCGCGATTGACGTTCCTGAATCTCTTTGTTATTTGCGATCTTTAGAGTATGTTGCTATTTCTAGTAACGTGCGCATCCCTCAATGTTGGGTCACTAGAAAAACTGGTCGTTTTACTTTAGTGGTTAAATAACAGCCGAAAATTGTATATTTGACCATCCTAAACCTTGAAAATTTATGAAATTATTCTTTTGTATTCTTCTCATACTTTTCACTTTTTACTCTCATTTTTTAGCGCAAGATGCATTTTTCACACAGAACTATGCAAATCGGCTTAATCTTAATCCAGCATTAACTGGCATAGAAAACAACCCAATTCTACATGTGCAGCACCGCAACCAGTGGCCCGCTTTGTCAAGTAATTTTCTAACAACTATTCTCTGCTTCGATCAGAAAATTAATGCAATTAATAGCGGAATCGGAGTTATACTCATGCACGATAGCCAAGTGAATAATGCCGCATCGATTGGAACAAAATCACCTTCAGCGATATGATTGACCCGCAGCAAGGTATCGTCTATCAAACTGGCGATGTGGCAGGAGCAAATGCACGTGCCTATTTCGATGTTTCGTTTGGTTTGGCGGCCCAATGGAAAGGCTTGTATCTAGGTGGGTCAGTGCACCATGTAAACACTCCAAATATTTCGCTAATTGCAGGAGAGCGTATCTTACCAGTGCGCTATTCTGTTCATGGAGGTTACAACTTCAATTTCAAATTAGGATCTTCTGAAAAACCAAGAATGCTTACTTTATCTCCATCGGTTTTTTACCAGCAACAACAAGGATTCGACATGCTTACCCTAGGCGCTTACATAGACTTTGCAGATGCTACTTTGGGCATTTTCAGTAGATCTAACGACGCGCTTATGATCATTTTAGGTTATGATTTTAATGTTATACGATTAGCCTACAGCTATGACTACACGCGCTCTTTGTTGACGCATCAAACTGGCGGTTCACACGAAATCAGTTTAAGTTATCTGCTAAGTGCGAAATGGCGCTCCGAAAGAATTGACAACTTCCAATTTCCAAAATTTTAATTTCTTTCTATACATAGAATCAAACACTTATGCGCAGAGTAGTAATCACAGGATTGGGCGTTTTATCGCCTATAGGCAACGACCTTGAAACGTTTTGGAGCAACTGCATGTCTGGAGTTAGCGGCGCAGGACCTATCACCTTTTTTGATCCTTCGAAATTCAAAACACAATTTGCCTGTGAAATTAAAGGTTACAATCCTGAATTGCGGCTGTTGAAAAAAGACCAACGAAAATATGACCTATTCTCAATCTATGCGATTGAGTCCACCGCCCAAGCCATAGAGAATGCTAAAATTGATTTTGAACAGGTGAACAAACGCCGTATGGGTGTAGTGTGGGGCTCGGGCAACGGAGGATTTCGAACTTTTCAAGATCAGGTAATCGAGTATGCGCGCGGCGATGGAACACCCCGGTTCAATCCTTATTTCATTCCGAAAGTTTTAGCAGACATTGTTTCAGGCGTTTTGTCAATTCAGTATGGTTTATTGGGGCCCAACTACTCTACCATTTCGGCCTGTGCTTCAGCCAATCACGCCATCAGTGATGCCTTCAACCTCATTCGTTTGGGCAAGGCAGATATCATGATTACTGGCGGTTCGGAAGCAGCTATTTGTGAGGTTGGTATAGGTGGATTCAACGCCCTAAAAGCTTTGTCAACAAGAAACGATGACTACGTTACTGCAAGTCGACCTTTCGATAAAGATCGCGATGGTTTTGTGATGGGCGAAGGCGCAGCCACCTTGATTTTAGAAGATTTAGAACACGCCCTGAATCGCGGAGCTACTATTATCGCAGAGATTTTGGGCAGCGGCTTGGCAGCAGATGCTTATCATTTGACGGGCACGCATCCTGAGGGCCTTGGCGCCATTATAGGCATGGAAGAAGCACTTTTAGAGGCGAAAATTCATCCCAAAGATGTGAGCTATGTAAATGCACATGCAACTTCTACGCCATTAGGCGACGACAGCGAACTAATCGCAATGAATCAAATATTTGGCAAAAGGTCAACGTTGATGGTCTCTGCCACCAAATCTATGACGGGCCATCTCTTAGGTGCTGCGGGAGCAATCGAAGGTGTTATTTCTGCTTTGGCTTGTCAGCGCGACCAAATTCCGCCAACCATCAACACTCAAAACATCGAAGAACCGTTTGCCGACAACTACGATTTCGTTTTAGGCAAAGGCAAGGAAAAAACGGTACTTAATGCGCTTTCCAATAACTTTGGCTTTGGTGGTCATGTTGCAAGCGTGGTTTTTGGAAAGTTTGTGAGGTAATTAAAAAAATCCTGAGCCAACTCGCCCTCAAAAAGTTTATCCTTCAACTCACAATAATATTTATTGAAAACATAAAACTTTGGTGATTTTACGTTCTTAAAGAAGGCTGAAACATTTAGCCTTTACTTTCCGATACAGAACTTAGAGAAGATACTCCCTAAAACCTCCTCTACATCCACTGCTCCAGTAATAGAACCGATGTGATTAATCACTTGGCGTATATCCATTGCGATTAGGTCTGTCGGGAGTTGTGTATTCATGCCTTCGGTGACGCGAACCAGGTTGTCGTAGGCGCGGTTCAGGGCATCGAAGTGGCGAGCGTTGGATATGAGCACTTCGTTTTGTTGCTCGGTGAATTGTTCGGAAACAACAGTAATGCTGTCTATGAGCTGATCGAGATTGATTTGTGCTTTAGCCGAAATGAAAATAGGTTGAAAGTCGGAAAGAAAATCGAATTCATTGTCAATTAATTCCAATTTATTCACTACAACAATGAATACTTGATTAGATTGTATGTAATTGTTTTTAAAAGCGTTAAGCTCTTCTATCGTTTCCTTTACTTTATGATTGCGTTCGTCGAGGAGATACAAAACCACGGAGGCTTCACCGGCCTTTTTGAAAGACCGTTCGATTCCGAGATTTTCCACGATATCGGTAGTTTCTCGGAGTCCTGCGGTATCCACAAAGCGATAACTCACCCCTTTGATGATGATTTCGTCTTCAATAAAGTCGCGGGTGGTACCAGGAACTTCGGACACAATGGCTTTGTCTTCATTGAGCAAAGCATTAAGCAAGGTCGATTTACCTACGTTGGGTGCGCCTACAATGGCTACTGGAATCCCGTTTTTGATGGCGTTGCCTAAGTGGAAACTCTTGCGGAGCTTGTCGATCACCTGCATAATTTCTGCAATGAGCAATTTTAATCGCGTTCGGTCTGCAAATTCCACGTCTTCTTCGCCAAAATCGAGTTCGAGCTCAATCAAAGCTGCAAAATCGATGAGTTGCTGACGCAGTTCAGCCAATTGTTTACTCACGCCCCCACGCATCTGTGTAAGTGCCATTCTGTGTGCTGCTGCAGAGCGCGATGCAATCAAATCAGCAATGGCTTCGGCTTGCGCCAAATCGAAGCGCCCGTTCATATAAGCGCGCATGGTAAACTCACCTGCTTCAGCCAAGCGACAACCATGTTTCAAAAGTAATTGTAAGACGGCTTGTTGGATAAAAACTGAACCATGACAGGCAATTTCGACCGTTTCTTCTCCTGTAAATGACTGGTTTAAATGAAATACGTTAATCAGCACTTCATCAATAATTTGTGACTCATCTTTTAACAAGCCAAAATGCGCTGTATGACTTTCCGCTTTAGCGATATCTTTCGAAAAAATCTGGTTCACAATCGTGATGGATTGGGGTCCGGAAACGCGCACAACAGCGATTGCCCCCATGCCAGTAGCTGTGGAAAGTGCACAAATGGTATCCGCGTTAATTCCAAAATTCATTGCACTACATTCTGTTTGGCACTTCGATGCCCAAAAGGTTCATTGATGTTTTTATGACTTGCCCCACTGCATAAGAAATATTGACGCGTAATGCTTTCAATTCTGCTGAATTTTCGTTTACAATAGACGGAACACTTTGGTAAAATTGATTGAAAATCTTCACCAATTCGTAGGTATAATTCGCTATTTCGGCAGGACTAAAATTGCTTGCTGCTTCGCTAATTACTTTTGGAAATTCAGTCAAAAATTTAATCAGATTCAATTCATTTTCTTCCAAAGATTTGTTATTGAGTAAATCCAAATTCCCCGTTTTTGTTAACAAGGACTGAATTCGCGCATAGGCATATTGAATAAATGGACCTGTATTTCCTTGCAAATCGATAGATTCTGCTGGATTGAATAACATTCGTTTTTTTGGATCCACTTTGAGTAAATAATATTTCAATCCACCCAAACCAATGGTCTGAAACAAATGTTGGCGTTCTGCTTCGGTCATCTGTTCGATATGCCCGCGCTCTTGGGTAGATTCTGTAGCTGCATCAATCACTTCTTGTATTAAATCGTCGGCGTCCACTACTGTTCCCTCGCGAGATTTCATTTTTCCTGTCGGCAAATCCACCATTCCATAAGACAAATGATAACACGCATCAACCCAAGAATATCCCAATTTTTTCAGAATCAAAAACAATACTTTGAAGTGATAATCTTGTTCGTTTCCAACCGTATAGATGATGCCTGACAAGTCTGGAAAATCACGAAAACGCTCGATGGCCGTACCAATATCTTGAGTAATATAAACTGCGGTTCCATCGGAACGGAGCACCAATTTTTCATCCAAACCATCATCGCTCAAATCAATCCAAACAGAGCCATCGTCTTTGCGATAAAAAACATCTTTTTTCAATCCATCTTGCACTATATCTTTGCCTAAAACAAAAGTGTCTGACTCATAATACAGTTGGTCAAATTCCACGCCCATTTTTTCATAGGTAGCATTAAAACCTTCATATACCCATCCATTCATTGTGGTCCAAAGCAAATACACTTCTGGATCGCGACCTTCCCAGCGTTGCAGCATATTTTTGGCTTCTTGCATAATGGATGTGGCGTTTTTGGCAAATTCTTCAATTTTAGTAAGAATATTGTTTTTCGCTTTTTCATCATCCTTTTGAGCCATAGTTTCATATAGCGGATTTACTTGCGACGAAAAGTTATCATATCCCGCAAAATCGCCTGAATTCCATAGCGCCATCACTTCAGCAGTTTCAATTTTTAGAGCTTTATCAAAGGCTACGTAGTATTTCCCAACAAATTTATCACCCTTAATACGCGTGCTTTGAGGTGTTTCTCGCTGACCCATTGCATCCACCGGAGCGAATTTCTGCCAAGCCAACATGCTCTTGCAAATGTGAATGCCTCTGTCGTTGATGATTTGAGTGCGAATAACACGATCGCCATTGGCCTGAAGAATTTTAGATAAACTATCACCCAAAAAAATATTTCTTAAGTGTCCTAAATGTAAAGGCTTATTGGTATTTGGAGAGCTAAACTCTACCATTGTTGTGCGCCCAGAGGCAGTTTTTGCTTGACCAAAATTTTTGGCTGCAACAATTTCTTTAAGTTTATCGACCCAATAGGCAGTGCCAATCTCCAAATTCAAAAAACCTTGCACTACATTGAATCCAGAAATTTCTTCAACTGCATTGAGCAACAATTCGCCCAAATACTGAGCCGCATCTGCTGGTGCTTTCTTTAACAATTTGGCAAAAGGAAAAACGACAAGGGTAAATTCCCCTTTAAACTCTTTGCGTGTGTGCTGAAGTTGAATTTGGGATTCATTAATATCTACTCCAAACCAAGCGGTTGCATTTCTAAGGAGTGTTTCTTCTATTTTATGTTCGATTGACATTGTATGATTTGTGTTTGGAAGATTTGAGATAGAAGATTCAATATTTGAAAATAGATACTTAAAATTTAGCGGTGCATAATCTCAAATCTCAAGTTTTCCTCAATCTCAAATTTTTAACTTATTAATTTTTCAAATATATCTTCTCAATATGCTCCACCAAAGGTTCAAGAATACTCAAAGCCGTTTCTGCCATTTTATTTTGTTTGTTGTCCAGGCATGGATTGATTTCCACAAATTCCAAGCAACAAAGTTTTTTTGATTGCACAAGTGACTCCATAATATCCATCGCCTCCACCGGATAAAGACCATTTTTAACTGGTGTTCCAGTGCCATACGAGACTTCTGCAGGATCCATACTGTCAACATCAAACGACACATAAATCATGTCACAATTCTCAAGGTGCTTAAGAATATCTCGTGAAATCACTTTAGCCCCCTTTTTTCTGACGTCTGCAACGCTAAAACTTTTCAACATGAGCGCCTTTATCAGATTATTCTCTGGTGTTTCTGTATCTCTAACACCAACATAAACTAGGTTTTCAGGTTGGATTGAGACAGAACCACTAAATATTTTCAAAGCATTCCACTTTTCAATAGTTTGCTCATCAGGCTCATTACATTTGCTCTCTAAATTGTCTTGACCAAGCGCAATTGCCAATGGCATGCCGTGCATGTTTCCAGAGGGCGTAGTGTATGGTGAATGTAAATCCGCATGGGCATCAATCCAAACTACGCCGATGTTGTTCTTAGGAAAGTTTTTTCGCAAAGAAGCCATTGTTGCTGCCGCCGAACCGTGGTCGCCAGATATTATAATGGGAAAGGCCTTCCCTTGAAAAACATTTGTCAAAGCTTCGTCAACTTGCTTGAACACAACAGAAAATGCTTCTATTCGCTTCGCATACGGCAAGATTTGAGGATTTTTAAAAGCCAAATCGTTGTTCTCTATGGTATGAATATCGTATTCTGTAAATATGCTTGAAAATGCGTTGAAAGCTGCAATTTTCATAGCCCTTGGACCGAGACTAGCACCACGAGTGCCTGCAGTAACCTCTGATTCATTAAAAATATATTGTATCTTATTTGGCATAACAAGCGTTTTAAACGAATGCAAAAGTAAAGAAATTTTTAGGAGCTAACTAAACAAGCGATAGTGATGCAATTATAATAGACAAAACAAGCAATAGTAACAAAACGAAGGAGCTTGTTTTAGCGCCTAGATTGAACCCCTGGCATGTAAATTTTCCTAATCACCAAAGTAATGAATGCCGAATAAAAAACACTCAAGAGCGTAAAAAACATGAGTAACAATAGCGTGCTCACCCTTGGATTTAGGAAATTCACCGTGGCTTCTCGTTCTTTTACTAAAATCTGCTCTTTTGTTAAAGAAAGCGACTGCGGATTACTCTCTTTATACCTCTTTATCCCCTGCTCCTGCGAAAGCGCCATATCGAATTGCTCCAAACGCTGGGTAATCTTGCTATTCAAAACAGAAGTATCGATGTTTGAATTGTAAAAATAAGTAAAGGTTGAAACAAGAATTGTATAAATCATTCCTGTTTTGATTCCTATTTTGATGTCCTCTCGTTTGGGTACATCAACAAAATTTACTTTTCTCTTCGTGTTGAATATAGCTAAAGCAATAACCAAAATAAGCATAAAATTGTTAAACATCAAAATACCGTCAATCCAATCTATGGAATATCCTAAGAAAAAAACTAAGAGTTTGGTTAGTATCCAAATTCCAGCAGATCCAAGACCATATTTAAAAGCTATATTGTCGAGCATCAACCATTCATTGAGTCAAGAAAGTCCTCATTTGATTTAGATTGCCCCATGCGCTCTTTGATGAATTCCATTGCCTCAATTGGGTTCATATCAGCCAAGTATTTTCTAAGCAACCACATGCGACCGAGCGATTCTTTGTCCATCAACAAATCTTCGCGGCGCGTTCCTGAGGCCAAAATATCAATAGCTGGATAAATACGTCTGTTTGCGATTTTTCTATCCAATTGCAACTCCATGTTACCCGTACCTTTAAACTCTTCGAAGATAACTTCATCCATTTTGGAGCCAGTATCGGTTAGAGCAGTAGCGATAATGGATAATGAACCCCCGTTTTCAATTTTTCTGGCTGCACCAAAGAATCTTTTCGGTTTGTGCAAGGCATTTGCATCTACACCACCAGAAAGAATTTTACCTGATGCTGGAGAAACCGTATTGTAAGCTCTTGCTAAACGTGTAATTGAATCTAGCAAAATACAAACATCATGACCACACTCAACCATTCTTTTGGCTTTTTCCAAAACAATATTAGCCACTTTGACATGCCGATCAGCAGGTTCATCAAAAGTAGAAGCTACAACCTCCGCATTTACGCTTCGAGCCATATCTGTTACTTCTTCAGGGCGCTCATCGATAAGCAATACGATCAAATACACCTCTGGGTGATTGGCCGCAATTGCATTAGCTACATCCTTGAGCAACATGGTTTTACCCGTCTTAGGTTGCGCCACAATCATACCTCGTTGACCTTTACCAATTGGTGAGAATAAATCCATAATTCTGGTCGACATACTATCCGCTTTGTGACCTGTCAATCTAAACTTTTCATCAGGAAACAAAGGTGTAAGATACTCGAAAGGCACACGGTCGCGAACCAAATGAGGTTCTTTACCATTGATTTTTGCAACTTTCACTAAAGGGAAATAACGTTCACCTTCTCTCGGAGGACGAATCGTTCCCTCTACTGTATCACCAGTTTTTAAACCAAACAATTTGATTTGACTTTGATTCACATAAATATCATCTGGTGAAGGTAAATAATTGTAATCCGAAGATCTCAAAAACCCATAACCATCCGGCATCAATTCCATTACACCTTCAGAACTAACTATTCCTGATAAATCAAAAAGTTCCTCATGTTCTTTGGGAACGTCAGACTTGAAATTACCATTTCCATTTCCTTTGTTTGGATTTTGGTTAGAATTGACGTTTTGATTTTGATTCTGATTCTGATTCTGGTTCTGATTCTGATTCTGATTCTGATTCTGGTTCTGATTTTGGTTCTGGTTCTGATTCTGGTTTTGGTTCTGATTTTGGTTCGGGTTGTTCTGTCTTTGTTGTTGATTCTGAGTATTTTGCTGATTCTGTTGGTTCTGTTGGTTGGGGTGTTTAGGCTGACGACGCTCTGGGTCTACATTGCTATTGTTTTGTGGTCGTCTATTCTCGTTATCCTCGTTTTGATTTTGACTTGTCGGTTTATTTTGCTGACGATTATCTCGCGGTTTAAACTCAGGACGATTGTTGTTATTATTCAGATTATTTCTGCGCTCATCATTTCTTTGAGGCTGATTTTCTTGCTTTGGACTGCTTTCCTTTTCAGGCTGAATCGTAGGCTTTTTCTCATTTACCTCAACATTCGTTTGATCTTGATCAACTTTGTTGTTTACTGGTCTACTTTTGGCTGGACGTTGCACCTGAGCCTTCGCCACTTGATCTGACGCTTCGTTATTCTTAGTTTCAACGAGAGGCTCTTCAGCTGGTTTTCTTGCTCTTTGTTTACGCTCGGCATTCTGATTTTCAGGTGTTTTATCCGAAACTTCATTAGTTTTCGCAGGCGCGACCTCTGTCACTTTCTGATCTTCCTTAGAACTAGATGCAATTAAATCAATGAGTTCCTTTTTTTTGTGAGATTCAACGCGTTTAAGACCAATTGACTTGGCAATAACACGCAATTCCGACAAGTTTTTGTCAGTTAATTGTTCAACTTCAAGCATATAAAAAATGTAAGCGTTTGATAAAAATATGTTTTTCGAATAATTGGGATGTTTATCGCCCAGAAACAGGCAGCAACGACTTTGCAAATATAACTTTTTTTTGTTTGGTTAACACTTTCTAAAAAATTTAGACGACAAAATAAATTGTTTTAAAATACGATTAACGAAGATGCATTATTTATAATTTTAGCATCCATATAAGAATAGAATATGATTACCCCGAGTCTTGATTTATTGAAGAGTTTAGAAAGCAAGTTGAAAACAGCAAATATTCGCTCAACTTACCTTCGCGCAACCATAGGAAGAAGTCGCAATCGAATAGATTTTAAAAGTCTCGGTTTATTAAATGATGAAGGCGAACTATCTCAACCGTTCATTGAACAACTTTTCAATGAAGAAAAGTCGGGATTGGTTGATATAACACTTCGTATTACAAGTCAATCTGCCGCAAAAAAAAATACTGAAGAGCGTTTTCAAAAAGACTTGCTTATAACAAGATTGAAAAATGTTCATTTCGACCAAGAGCAGGATTTTTTAGAACACGGCACACGTAGTTTTGGATTTGGTTATCCTCTTCTTGCAATTCAAAGCAAGCAAGACAAGGATCGAACCATTCTCGCGCCGCTTTTTATTTGGAGTCTAAACATTTCAACGCTACCAGATAATCACAACGCATACCGAATCACTAGGAACGAGGAGCACCCTATTCAACTAAACCCTCAACTGATTTCATTTTTATCCCAAGATCAAGGCTTAACACTCGAGCAAATTCCTGAGGAGTATTTTGATGATTCGTGTTTGAGCAAAAAAGAAATCTCCATTTTGATATCGAAGTTTTGTGAAATCCTTAATGCCAAAGAAGTAAATCCTGAGGAGGGAATCGTGGCAATTGAAGAACTGGAGTATTATCAGCGAATGACCGGAGATCAAGCCCTAATATTTCATTCAGGAATTTTTTCTTTATTTAAGTCGAATCGAGAAAGCATCGCTGCCGATTACGAAAAAATGATTCGTGGGGAAGACGATCTCATTTTTAATGCTCCGGATATTTATCGGCCTTATCAACAAGATTACTTCTCTGCCGTTCCGCTCGACCCCAGCCAAGAAAGTATATTGAGAAACATAACCGAACACCAAAGAGTCATTATTCAAGGTCCGCCAGGCACAGGAAAGAGCAACTCACTTACTGGAATTATTCTAAATGCTTTAGAAAACAATGCTACCATATTGGTGGTCTGCGAAAAACGGACGGCATCTGAAATAATTTATCAAAATCTTTCTGAAAAAGGATTGCAAGAATTATGCGTTATTCTCGACAATGTTTCTTCAGATCGCCAACGCATTGTGAAAACGCTAAGAGATCGCTTCGATAACAGAACTTATGAAAGCGTAAGCACACAAAGCTATTCTGAATATCAAAATTCCAAATCACAATTCGACGGGTTTTATCAAAGAATTCAAGCGCATTATGGCAATGTGATACACAAAGTGATGGGAAGTTTAACCTGGAAAACGTGCATAGGCAATTATTTAAAGGCCAAACGCGATTCTGGGAATCAGCTTCAAATACTTCCTAAAGTGAAACCTGATCATTTGTCAGAAGATTTATTTTTCTCTGTGCTGAACTCGGTAAAGGAAGCCGCTTTTCTTCGTGGACAAATTGGAGAAGAAAAACTGACTTTTGACCACATGGCGGATGATTTATTTAAAGTGAATCCGACAACAGTTGCAATTCAAAATATTGAAAATCAATGGAAATCGAATCTCGATGAAATCAAAATATTGTCTGATGCTTGGGGAATCTGGATTTTAAAATACAGTGAAATTGAATTGCAAAGATTACTGAAACCTGAATTTTTCGATAAACTCAAGGCTGCTTTTAGCAAGAAAAGAAAATTAGAACAAACTACTTTTCAGGCACTTTATGAAAAATCAAAAAACTACCTTAACCAAGTTGCACAATTTTTAAAAATTGATTCGCAAGCGAAAGAGATTAAAATTCTTGTACAGCAAATCGAAAAATTAATTCCTATTTTGACTGAATCGATAAAGCATTCAGATAAATTTAGGATGTACTTCCAATTCCGATATTTTTATTGGCATACCGAACAGAGCTTCGCGCGCAGTATCATTGACGCTCTTGATTCATACCACATAGAACAATGGGAATCGAAATTCAGAATGTGGTTTTTTAACGAGCTTTTAATGGTTAAGGAAGTTGAACTTGGAGATTTTCCCATTGACGATTTGAGCCTCGACAGCATTCAGCAAATCGATCAAAAAGTTGACAAACAACAGGCGCCTGCCATAATCGATATATGGCACTTCCATCAACGAGAAATTATGAAATCTAAGGCCTTGCAAAATGTTCGGTTGACTTTTAACTTAAGAGCCAACAACACCTTTCGTAAACGCAATTCGCTCCGATTTTTGATGCATACAGAATTTGATTTAATCACATCTTTTTTTCCTGTAATTTTAGTTAATCCTTCTGTTTGTTCGTCCATATTTCCTTTGAAAAGAGGTTTATTCGACCTAGTAATTTTTGATGAAGCGAGCCAACTGCGCCTCGAAGACACGTACCCCGCTTTGCTGCGCGGCCGATTCCAAATTATTTCTGGTGATGTGCACCAAATGCCCCCTTCTAGTCATTTCAGTAGTCAAAACACAAATACCTCAGGCTTAATCGATGATTTGGAAGACGATGTTGTTTATTCTGAAGAGGAGTCTTTGCTCACCTTTGCTCAAAATGCAGATTACGAATTCAACTTCCTTGATTTCCATTACCGCTCTCAACATCCTTATTTGATTGATTTCTCTAACGCAGCCTTTTACAATAAAAGACTAATTCCAATGCCTCCTAGTTCAAGTGTTCAACCGATTATTATGCGCGAAATAGGCGGACTTTATGAACAAAACACCAATAAAAATGAAGCGGACGAAATACTTAAAATTATTTTTGAAGAAATTCAGCCCGATTCCGATGGCAAATATCCTTCTATAGGTGTTGCTACACTCAACATGACACAGCAGCGCTATTTGTGGGAGCGAATTTGGAGTTTGGCAGATCAAAATGAGGAAATTCGGGCTAAATTATCAAAGCTCGAGGCCTCTGGATTTTTTATAAAAAACTTGGAAAACATTCAGGGAGACCAGCGCGACATCGTTATTATATCAACCACTTTTGGCGTGCGTCCAGACGGCAAATTTATTCAAAATTTCGGACCGTTGAATCAAGATAAAGGCTATAAACTACTCAATGTAATTGTTACTAGAGCAAAAAAACAAATCTATTTAATCACCTCCATACCCAGTGAGTATTACAACAATTATAAGGACGACATTGTAACCAAAGGCAATACAGGAAAAGGAATTTTTTATGCTTACCTCAATTATGCAAAATTTTGTTCTCAAGGAAACGATGACGCGCGATCAGAACTGTTAAACTTTTTGATGCAAAATCAGGAACAAGAAACACAGCAAAACGCAAGTGCATCCAACTTCTTAACCGAATCTCCATTCGAAGATGAGGTTGTTCAGGCGCTTAAAGAATTGATTCCCGAAAATCACATTACTACACAATTTCAAATCGGTGGTTTCAGGTTAGATATTGTAATCAAAAACAAAGAAAATCTGCCAGCTATAGTTATAGAATGCGATGGAAAGACTTATCACAGTAGCAAAGTTGCCTATCGCTACGATATTCATAGGCAAAATATTTTGGAGCGACACGGTCTAATTGTGTACCGTATTTGGTCGACAAATTGGTGGCGTGAACGCGATAGGGAAATCCTTAAACTAAAACGTGTTTTGCAGGAAAAATGTCCTGAACTGTTTCATGTATAGGTGTTTTAACACGATTATTTTCTTAAGACCTCCGACATAAAAAAAGGTTTCAATTTCCGCCTTTAATTTTCACTTTATACTTCTGTAAAGTAAGTAAATCGACTGCTTTTTGCTTGAAATTTCCTTGAATAATAATGACACCATCTTTTGCCGCTCCTCCTACTCCAAACTTAGATTTCAAAAATTTACACAAATCGTTCAAATCATCATGTGTGCCTATAAAACCCTCAACCAAGGTAACTTCTTTTCCTCCTCTGTTTTTTCTATCAATAGAGACATATAACAATTGATCTTTCGGCTCAAGCGTCTCAAGTTCTTCGTCTTCTCCAAATTGATAGTTAAAGTTAGGATTTGTGGAATAAACCACATTTGATTTTATTTTGTTTTGATTACTCATACTTCTTACTTAAAATTAAGGCACTAGCTAAAGCGTCAGTCATTACGAAATTAGGACTTTTTTTCATTGCATCTACATTGCCCTCATAGGATTTAAGGTCATAGATAATAAGTTCTACGTTTTTGCTTTTTAAATCAATCACCTGCTCCTTATTAATACTTTTATTTCGAATAACAAAGCCAGCAGCCATATTGGAAGAATACAAGTTTAAAATGTTTTCATAGCTAACCGACTCATACCAAACTTGAAATCCATTGGTATTAAAAAATGGGACTAAGGCCCAACGTGTAGTAATTAAAACAACAGTTGTATTTGGATGATTCGTTTTGAATTCAAGTAGTTCAGGAATCATCACAGTAGGTTCAATTAAAGAAAATCCTGTACATGGATTATAGTGGCGTAAATCAAGATAAACTTTTTCAATACCAGAGAGTTGAACATCTTTCAACGCAAGTAATTTAATATTTGGATGCCCGACATATTCGATATGCTGTAAATCATTTAAAGTATATTGGCCAATACATCCAGATTTGGACGTATGTAAATCCAATTGGTCATTGTGAAACAAAACCCAATGATTATCAGACGAGAGTTGTATATCCAATTCAATCTTTTTGGCTCCTAAGGCTCTAGCATAATCGATGGATTGTTGTGTGTTTCCAGGAAATGGTACACGATCCACATCGAGTCCGGATGCTGCATGACCAATCACATCAACATCAAACTGGTTGACACGTTTTTCGCAAGACAAAAAAAGACCAAACAGTGTAAGGGCTATTAGCACTTGGCTCGTATATGTATGGAAATTATTTTTCAAGAATATTGTTTTTTTGAAATAGGTACCTCACTCCAAAAGATATCAAAAAATCATGTGTCACAATAGAAAGACCAGAAGCTGCTTGATTATGTAAAATACCCAACTGTAAACTTTGAATAAATTTAATTCGCCGACCATAAACATAAGAATAGCCAAAATACAAGCCATTGGAAACCAAACTTTTGTTTGACGGGAATTGACGCCATTGTCTTAAAAAAGAAGACTTTAGAAATAAATCCATTTTTTTTTGTTGCATCAATTGATGGCCAAATCCCAGCATTAAATTTGGTGACAAATACCGGTATTGAACTGCGCGACCTAATTCATATCCTAATGCTAATTCAAAAAGTAATTTATTATAAGAAATTTGAAGAGATAAGGAATGTACAATAGACTGTCTGGTACCTAAAACGTTAGATTCCAAGGAATATTTCGGAGAATTTTGAGTCCTTCCAAAAATAGAGATTAACAAAAATACTGCAGAAACGTTTATTTTCATTGACATAATTACAGTTTATTTAAAATACGAAGCACATTATAAAATGCTTTTTGATTTCGCACTGCACTCAACATATTTTTCACCATTTTCTTTTCATAGTTCGTTAAACGGAAAGATAGCGCAATTTCGTCTTCTTCCCTAGCACTCAAATCAAATGATACAACATGAATTGGGGCTTTATAATTTTGCGTAATCATATAAAGTTGGTCGTCCTGTTCAAAGTCCTGAACGAAAATAAAGTTTTTCAACATATTCCCCAAAGGCAAAAAAAACTTGTCCGATATTCCATAATATCCTTTTGACCTTGAAGGTGATTGTCTCATCACATCTCGAATTCTAACAATCAATACGCCCGATGTGTTTTTCTCAATCCAGTTTTCAAATACATTCAAAAACTTCATGGTCGTTTTTGTACCCATATTGTCCCGAATACCTGCATCCATAACATGGTAATTCAAATTACCTGGCAATTTGACCATGGGCAAAATATAAGGGAACGTTGCACTCATGCGCATCACTGTTGAGAATCGCGTATTCTCATGATCAAAATCATTCATCAAAACACGGTATTCCAAATCTTCAACGTAGGACTCATAATCAGCTAAAGGATTTTGGTAGGCTTGCTGATAAAAACCAGTTTCTACACTAGAAATCAACAATCTCCGCCCATCATTAATTAGCGTGGGAGAGAAAATCAGTATGGGCACTTTCGCCTCTCGTTCAGGAATCTCGTAATCTGAAAGCGATTTTTCTAAAACAAATTCCGTGTTTCTATGCAGCTGAAGTTCAAAGGCATGTCCGCGATCTTTGAGATATTTTCTTCCTTTATATTCAAATTTGTTATACTTAAAAAAGATATCTCGGGTGGCAATAGCAGTTGCTACAGAATTTAGTAATTCCTTGGAGATATTTGAGACGTATTTTGAATCTAAAATGTCCTCTATTTCGTTGTTCGATTTCCTCAGCAGTAATTCACGGTAATAAGAGGCACCGAGCATTCCTCCTGATGCCCCTGTAATCATGTGTATGTTATTGGAAAAATCATAATTGGTTAAACTGTCCAATTGGCGTAACACCAAGAACGTCCACAATGCACTTCTTGATCCACCACCACTCACGTTTACTATGACTAATTTTGGTTTTTCCTTACTTTGATTGAGCTTCCAATTCATTAAAATTTCAGTATACGCTTTTCGCTCCTTTTCAATTCGACTCAAGTCCTTGTGAGTCATAATAATCGAATCAAATTCCTGGTGTTTATCGTTGTCATAATCCAAACCAAAAGCTGGATAACTGTATTGAGCGAATTCAGGATTTCTTGATAAATAATTCACCAACACAAAAACCGAAGCCAAAATGAGATAGGTCCACGAACGAAACCAAGAATATATAGCGCTAATGAGCATCAGAACAATTGAGAAAATAAGAAAAATACTTGCTCCAGCAGGAATTACTAAATATGTTTTATCACCAAACATACCGAAAACCACAAAAGACACGACGATGAATATTTCAAAAATTGAAGTATTTACGTGGTTTTGGTAAAATACTTTTTCAATGAGTTTTTTGTCGTAATGCTCCCAATATCTAGCTTTTCTAATACTGAAGCGCTCGCTGATGTAATAGTGTTTTTGAAAGCGCAATTTCCTGAAACTCTGAAACCACGATTCATCCTTATGCAAAACTGAACCTACAGGTGTTACCATAAACTCATTTTCAAAATCACTTTGACTTTTTCCGCTGAGTTTAAAAATGTTTTTATTCGTTTTGAAAAAGTAAAAATAGGAAACACATATAAAAAGCATCATCCCGATAAGGAAATAGATAAATTCTAATAAAATTTCATAATTTCCTTTGAGCTCTTGTTCACTTTGAAAATGAAAAGTTTTGATAAAATAGTATATCAAAAACGTAGTTGGGAGAATGAAATTGTTCAGAGAGAAAACGAATAAGGGTCTGCGAACTGTTCCTAAGAATGGAATTTGAGACCCTAATAATACATACGAATACAAATTATAAGCGGAGATAAATCCACCAAATCCAATGCCCAATATTAGAAAAGAGATGTTGTCGACTTGCCCCAAATATTCTGGAGAAAGAAAAAGCTGTGGAACTCCGAACCGGCTCGACAAGCCAGCAACAAATGCAAAAAGAAGTCCCCAAATCCCTAAGCTAAAAAGATTTTTACGCATGTGCAGAAAGACCAGCTGAATTGGAAAAAAATTCAGAAACACTTCTTTGATTTGATGTACTCTGTTTTGCATGATTACCTTCTGTTAATCAAATCAAAAATAAGATATGCCAATGATTTACCAAGTATTGAATCTGACGACATATTCAACTCACAGGCTCCTTCAGTCAAATTTAAATAGGCTGGTTTCGCATTCGCAGTTAAATTCCTAAGCCATCCCCTGGCCTCATTTACCGTCCAACCAGAGGGCGTATATGCACTTGAAGGCATAAAGGCAATGGAATCCATGTCCAACTCAATACCAAATGGTTGAACAGCATTTTGCGCATATTTTCGGGCATCATCGTTCAAATTACGCTGCTCATCTATATAATCTTCAAAAATCGTAAACGATACTTCATTTTTCTCCATGTCCTGAAGCATCATTTCTGAATTGTAAGCCTTGTGCAAACCATGAACGGTGTAATTATCCATAAAACCATCATGCATAGCATAAGAAAACGAATTCCCACTATGGCGCCCTTCTAAAAGACGAAAATCGGCATGAGCATCTAAATTAATGACTTGTATTTTTTTCCCCCTAGTTTTATGATAAGCCGCAATCAATGGGTAAGCATTGTTATGACCGCCACCAACCACAATCGGAATTTTATTAAAACGATAAATTTTTTCTATGATTTCAATAAGATGTTCATCCAATTCAGCAACATTTTGACGTCTTTTGGCAAATCCTGTTTCTAGTGTTTCTGCTTTCGAACGCCCTAAAATCATCAGGTCGTCAATTGATACAAACCGATTGACTTGCATATTCAGGAAACGATTCAAAAAAGACTTGAAAGCAAATGTAGAGCCTTCTTGACCCAAATTTGCTCTTGGACCAATATCCTCCTCTACTCCGAGTAAAACATAGCTTCCTTTAAAATTTTCTAGTGATTTTTCAATGGAATCTTGGGCAAAAAGTATTATCTCTCCTACTTTGATTTCGCCGTCACGCGGTCGGAGAAAAGTACTTATTCTATTGCTATCAATAAAAGAAAAGTCTAGCTTCATAAACTGGTATTGTTTGGTGATTCAACTACATATGGTTCAATCAAATCTACAAAATTTTGCGGAGGACGAATAGGCTTCATGGATGTTTTATCCACAAAAACAAGTGAAGTAATTCCCCTAGCTATTAATGAATCTTCCTTGTACACAAAATAGGTGAAAGTGATTTGGGGTCCTTTAAGCTCTGTAATACAGGTTTGAACAAGAAGTAAATCATCGTATTTTGCGGGAGCGTAAAACTGAACTTCATATTTACTTACTGGTAACATATAGCCGCTTTCCTCTAAATCTCGATAAGAAAGCCCCAAACTCCGCAAAGCCTCTACCCGACCTATCTCAAAATACTGTGCATAATTCCCATAATAACAGTAGCCCATTTGATCCGTTTCACCGTATCTAACCCTTAATTCAATATTATTTTCCATTGTTGTCCGATAAAACTAATGCTGGATTCAAGTTATAAATGCAACTTCAGGGTTAAACAATAACTTATCCATTACAAATATAGGATTTTCATAATCATACCGTTTTCTGGGTCGTTTATTTAATTTATTTTCAACAGCTTTTACCTG
>Ga0209702_10002092_pt1 | contig 35959 bp, 29 predicted proteins | sample FRY01_FD_187210 | JGI IMG/M metagenome (GOLD analysis project Ga0209702, IMG submission 187210) | Freshwater microbial communities from Lake Fryxell liftoff mats and glacier meltwater in Antarctica - FRY-01 (SPAdes) (version 2) | ecosystem: Environmental > Aquatic > Freshwater > Ice > Glacier...
GATATTACAGGTGGGGTTGTTTCTATTACTACTCGTGGACCTTCTTCTAAATATTTTGGTAGTGCTGAGGTTGTTTCTTCAGGTTTTTACGTGAAAGGAAAAGACAAAGATGGATACGACGGTAAGGTATACGGTTTAGATAAATTTGGATATAATTTGGTTGAGGGAATGTTATCAGGCCCCTTGTTAATGAAAAAAGATGAGAATGGTGTGAAAACTAAACCGTTGTTGGGTTTTTTAATTTCGGCTAATTTAACAGATAGATTAGATAATCGTCCTTTATCAGGTGGTTCATATAGAATAAAAAAAGCGGTACGTGATGAGCTAATAGTAAATCCATTGAGACCTAATCCTTCTGGTAATGGTACGTATTCGAATGCACTTTTCTTAAAAGCAAATGATTTTGAGAAAACTCCTTGGAGAATGAATGCCCGACAAACAACTTTGTCAGCTTCAGGGAAAATTGATGTGAAGACCGGGCCATCAGTCAACTTAACATTTGGTGGGTCTTTGAATTATGATAATGGAACTACTAATAATAGATTTTCTCGATCAAATTCGTTGATTAACTTTTCAAATTATGGTCAAGAAGTAAATCTGGATTGGAGAGTATTTGGTCGTTTGTCTCAGCGTTTTTCAAATGACAAAGAAGGATCTAGCTCAATCGTTAAAAGTGCTTTTTATACTTTAATGTTTGATTATTCAAAAGAAATTAGAAATGTAAGTGATAAGAACCACAAGTATAGCATTTTCGATTACGGGCATGTAGGATCTTTTACTACAACAAGAACTCCCTCTTTTATTTCTGATGGAGCTACAGAATCGCGGACACAAAATGGTACAAAAGAAGTAAAAGTTGATTTTGTTCCATCAGCAACTAATGCTACTCTTGCTGCTATTACTACACAGTATTACAGTATTTATGATAATTTACCAGTAGGACATTACGAAAATTTGACTCAAATTTCTCAAGGAAATGCGCTTCGTAACGGAGATGTTCCAGATAATGTATATGGTATATGGGATAATTTAGGTACACCTTATAACAATTTTCGTAAAACAGAAAATACTCAAATTCGTTTTTCAGGCTCAGGATCTGTTAATATTGGAGATCATTCATTAACATTAGGGTTTGAATACGAACAACGAATTGATAGAGGATGGACTGCTGGTTCAACCACACGAGGAGAGACAAATGGCCCAAATGGTATTTGGCAAGCATCACGTCAATTAGCAAATTCACACATCAAAGAATTAGATAAATCTCCTGAGCATACAACTGTTGTAGATTATCCAAATTTCAAAGAAATAACGTATGATCAATTAAATTCAGGTGATGCAGCTAAAAATGGTGGTGTTTATGGTGGGCAAAAGACCAAAGATCAACAATCATTTTTTGATTACAATTTGCGTAAGAAGTTAGGATTAAATCCTGCAGGAACTGATTTTTTAGATATTGATAGATACGATCCATCAACTTTTACATTGGATATGTTTTCTGCAGATGAATTGTTAAATTCTGGAAATTCGTTTGTTTCGTATTGGGGATATGACCAAACGGGTAAAAAAGTGAAAGGTACTACTGATATCACTAAATATTTCAATGAATTTGATGCAAATGGAAATTACAAACGTTTTGTAGGCGCTTTTCAACCAGTTTATATGTCAGGATATATAATGGATAAATTTTCGATAAATGATTTAGTTTTTAACGTTGGTGTGCGTGTCGATGTATTCAATGCAAATCAACCTGTTTTAAAAGATCCTTATTTAACGTATGAAGCAAGAACAGTTTCTGAAGCAAAAGAAGTTTTAGCAAAAGACCCAAGTAAAACATGGTTAAGTACGATTCCTTCTTCAATGGGCGATGATTATACAGTTTATGTAAATGATGTAAACAATCCAACAGCGGTTAATGGATTTAGAAAAGGAGATGTTTGGTACGATGCTCGAGGTTTGGAAATTTCAACTCCTAAATTAATAGAGGGTGGATCAGGAATTGCTCCTTATTTAATTGATCCAACTCAAAAAACGCCTAAAGCTTCTGCTTTTGAAAATTACAAACCACAAGTGAACGTGATGCCTCGTATTGCTTTCTCTTTTCCTATATCTGATGAAGCATCTTTCTTCGCTCATTATGACATCTTAACAAAACGACCAACTTCAAGCAATCGTTTTGATCCTTTCAATTACCAATTTATGGGTACGAGAAGTGCAACAATTGATAATCCAAATTTGAAAGCAGAAACTACAATTGATTACGAAATTGGTTTTCAACAAGTGTTGTCTAAAACATCATCATTAAAGATTTCAGCTTTCTACCGTGAACAAAGAAATAACGTTCAATTAGTTAATTTATTAAATGCTTATCCAACTTCATATAGAACGTATGGTAATAGAGATTTTGGTACTGTTAAAGGAACAACTTTTTCTTATGATATGAGAAGAACAGGGAATGTGAGAATGACAGCAGCCTATACTTTACAGTTTGCTAACGGTACAGGGTCTGATGCAAATTCTGGGTCTAATATGTTAACTGGTTTGATCAGTGCTGGTTTGCCTAACTTAAGAGCGATTTTCCCTTATAGTTATGATACAAGACATACTTTTGCTGTTACAATGGATTATAGATATGGAGAAGGAAAAGATTACAACGGTCCAGTAATCAAAAATTTCAATGTTTTAGAGAATACAGGTTTAAATCTTGTTTCTAACATTTATTCAGGATCACCTTATTCATCTCAAAACACAGTTACAAATGAAGGAGCAATTTCTCCTCAAAATTCTGGTTTAAATGGAACAACGTTTGGTTCTCGTTTACCTTGGAATTATCGATTGGATTTACAGGTAGACAGAACATTTAATGTTTCTTTTGGGAAAAGTGAAGATAAGAAAAAAGTAACTTTCTTAAATGTATACATCCGTGTAACTAATTTATTGAACCAACAAAATCTAATTAATGTATACAGAGCAACAGGTAACTCGAATGATGATGGTTTTTTAGCTGCAGCTTCAAGTCAGCCATCTATTCAAAGTCAGTTGGATGAGCAATCTTTTAGAGATTATTATACAATGAAAGTGCAGAATGCATTCAATGTGAGTGCCCCAAGAACTATTCGTTTGGGAGTTAAGTTTGATTTTTAATTCATAATTACAAAATAGCATTATGAAAAAACAAGTTATAGCAATAGCATTAGGAATTTCGACATTTTGTTCGAATCATGCTTTATCGTATTACAAAGAAGTGCCAAAACAATCTCAGGCAACTAAAAAGCCTGTTGGGATTGAAAAAGCAGCAGTGTGTGATCCTGCAACTGCTGGAATTTATTTACAGTTCAATGACGTGAAAGCATGGGTTGAAAATGGTGGAAGTATGTTCCTAAACAGACAAACTAATAGGCATGCGTATGAAGTTCCTAAATCAAAAGACAACGAGCAAAAACGCTTCGCTATTTATGCAGGTTCGCTTTGGATGGGTGGAACAGATGTAAATGGTCAGTTAAAGCTTGCTGCTGTATTGTTTCGTAAAGGGAATGATTTTTGGCCTGGACCATTGTCTTCTAAAGCTGGTACTGGTAATTATGTATACAATTTTACAACTCCTCAAGGTGACGGAGTCTCTAAAGATTTTGGTGCAGCAACGATTACTCCTGATCAATGTACTGCATACGATAAATTCTATTCTATCAATAAAGCGGGTGTTTTAGCTTTTAATTCTTGGTGGGAGTATACAAATATGCCTGTTGCAGGTCAAGAAGCAGTTGACAAACCATCTAACGATGTGTTGAACCAGATTCAAAATTGGCCAGCTCACGGTGATGTTTCATTGGGACAGGATTATTATTTAGCTCCATTTTACGATAGAGATAACAATGGTTCTTATAATCCAATTTCTGAGGGTGATTATCCTTGGTATGCGAATCTTGTAACAGGAAGAGATGATAAAGCGTGTGGAGTAGATAGACGTGTTTCTTTGTATGGTGATCAAACGTATTGGTGGGTTTTCAATGATAAGGGTAATATTCACTCTGAATCGAAAGGTGAACCAATTGGTATGGAGATTCGTGCACAGGCTTTTGCTTTTTCTACTGATGACGAAGTGAATAGAATGACATTTTACAATTATGAATTGATTAATAGAGGAACTCAAACATTACAGGATACATATTTCTCTCAATTTTTGGATGGTGATGTTGGAAATCCTTTTGATGATTTTGCCGGTTGTGATGTATCAAGAGGTTTGGGATACATGTATAATGGAGATTTGGAAGATGAAACAAATGCTGGTTTAATTGGTTACGGAATAAATCCACCTGCTATTGGAGTTGATTTTTTCGAAGGTCCTTATAAAGATGCTGACGGTATTGCAAACGGGTATCATCCTACAGACTTAAATGCTGCAATTGCAGATGGTGGTATAGTGTATGAAGGAATTGGTATAGGGTATAATGATGCAATTGTAGATAATGAACGATTAGGTATGACTCGTTTTACATATTTTACCGGTCTAGGTGCATTACCAGCATACTCAGATCCTAGTTTAGCTCCTCAATATTATAATTATATGCAAGGTAAATGGGCAAATGGGTCAAACATGACCTATGGTGGAAATGGTTATGGATCTGGTACTGGTTTTACGTCAGATACATCTACTTATATGTTCCCTGGTGATTCTGACCCTTTAGGTTGGGCTACGAAGGGTGCAGTTATAAATGGTAACTGGACAGAAGAGATTGCTGGTAATACTAAAGGTGATAGACGTTTTGTTCAGTCTGCTGGATCATTTACTTTGAGACCAGGTGCAGTGAATAATATTACAATCGGAATTGTTTATGGTAGAGGTTTTGATGGTGATTTATTCTCATCTGTGAGAGCTATGAAACGTGCTGATACAAAAGCTCAGAAATTATTTGACGCTTGTTTTAAAATCTTTGATCCACCGATGGCTCCAAAGTTAACGATACAAGAATTGAATAATGAATTAATTATCATGTTGGATAATCCAATAGCTTCTAATAATTATTTAGAATCTTATGACCAGAAAGATATTAATATTCCTGAAAATGAAATCAAAATTGTAAATAATGTACCTGTTACTACTTTGTTTGATCAAAAATATAAATTTGAAGGTTATAAAATTTATCAATTGGTAAATTCTTCCGCATCTGTTGCTGATTTACTCGATCCTACAAAAGCTCAGTTAGTTGCTCAATGTGATAAGAAAAATGGTGTTACTAAATTAATAAACTTTGAATTTGATGAAGGATTAGGTTTTTCAATTCCTTCAGAAAAGGTGAAAGGTGAAGATAAAGGAATCAAACATTCTTTTAAAATGACAAATGACGCATTCTCGAAAGGAGATAGAAAGTTAGTAAATAATAAAAATTATTACTATGTTGCAATTGCTTATGCTTATAACAATTATAAATCATACAGTACAACTGATCCATTATTGTTGGATGGTCAAAAGAAACCGTTCGTATCTTCTCGTTTAGGATTTGATGGTGGTGCTATCCGAGCAGTTGAAGCAATTCCTCACAATCCTATAGCTGAATCTAATGGAACAAATCAACGTGCAAAATATGGTGACACACCTAAAATTAAACGTCTTGACGGAACAGGTAATGGTTCTAGAAATTTAGAGTTAACTTCAGAGTCTGAAAACTATATTGTTCAAAATGGTTTAATGAATGAACCAGAATATACAAATGGGAATGGACCTATCAACGTGAAAGTAGTAGATCCGTTGAATCTTGCTGATGGTTATTTTGAATGTTCTTTTAATAAATATCCTGCTTTACTCAATCCTGTTAATTTTGCTGAATGGACTATAAAAAGATATAGTAAAGAAGGTGGAGAATTGCTTGATTCAGCATTTGCTTTCGTTAATATATCAGTTGATAACGAGCAGGTTATAACTAAGTGGGGTGTTTCTGTTCAGATTAATCAAGTTAAATATACTGGTACTGGTTCCTCTTCTTTTACTGAACCAATTACATCCTCAATGACTTTTTCAGATTCTTCTAAAAGATGGTTGTCTGTGATTACAGACATGGATGGTTTTAATCCGATGAACTGGATACGTGTTGGAACTTCTGATGAAACTGGACCAGATGGTAGTCCTCCTTATACAGCTCCAATTCACTATAAAGATGAGGCAGGATTTGACCCTAGTAAATTATATACTAAATTGTTGGGTGGTGGTATTGCTCCTCATAGATTAGTTGGGTATCAAAGTGACTATATGCCTTTAGCTTATTTTGGTTTAGCTTCTGGTTTAAATCCTGGCTCAATTAGGACAAATGCACGTATTTCTTCTCTTCCAAGTATTGATATCGTAATTACAAGTGATCAATCTAAGTGGACAAGATGTCCAGTATTTGAACTTGGTAGAAATTCTGATTTCACTCAAGGTCAAGCTAAAGCAGGTGGACTTCGTAAAAGTGCTAGTGTTGGTAAAGATGGTTTACCTGATAATTCTGGTACAACTGGTCAAGGTTGGTTCCCTGGCTATGCTATTGATGTTGAGTCAGGTGCTCGTTTGTATATGTCGTTTGGTGAAAATTCTTTCTTAGGACAAGATAATGGTGCTGATATGGTTTGGAATCCAACTGATCGTATGGTTGATCCGATAAATTTTAATCCAATTTTTGGAGGTTTACAACCTATTTATATATACAGTGTTAACCAAAAATCCCTTAAGGGTGATCCTAATGCTACTGCTTATGATTTCCCTGCTTATAATGAAACTGCTAATCATGTATATGAGTTAGCTAAAAAAATGGAGAACTCTGATGCAATTGCTAGAAATGAGTTGTATTCAAGTTTAACATGGATTATGAATCCAATTTTGGCGAAAGACAAGAAATTGTTATCTTCAGATGTAAGAATCAAGGTTCGTGTAAACAAAGAATATAAAGATTTAGTTGTTACAGGTAAAAACAATGGTAGACCAATGTATTCTTGGAACACTAGTGATATATCTACAACTTTAAGCTCAAAGGATAAATTAGTTGAAGCATTGGATTTAATCAATGTTGTTCCTAATCCTTATTATGCTTACTCAGAATATGAAACAGGTCGTTTGGATACAAGAGTGAAAATTACAAATTTGCCAGATAAATGTACGATATCAATTTACAGTGTTAATGGTAAGTTAATTAGATCTTTCAAAAAAGATAGTCAGACAACTTCATTAGATTGGGATTTGAATAATACAAAAGGTATTCCTGTTGCGGGAGGTGTTTATTTAATTCATGTTGATGTGCCAGAAGTAGGAGAGAGAATCCTTAAGTTCTTCGGTGGTATGCGTCAGGTTGATTTACAAAGTCTTTAATAATTAGAAATAGAAATTAGAATGAAAAATTCAAGGTTATCTATAAAGAAAGTCATTTTATTCAGTGCTTTATTTGGAAGCACTGTTGTTAATGCAGGAAATGAAGATCGTACGGGTACAGCAGGTGCCACTCATTTATTAGTTAATCCTTGGTCTAGAGGTGCTTCAATGGGTGATGCAGGCATTGCTAGTTCTACAGGTTTGGAGGCAACTTTTACAAATATTGCTGGCTTGGCATTTACAGACAAAACTCAGTTGAAATTCAATTCAAGTAACTGGATGGGATCAGCTGGTATTAAGTTTAGTAGTTTTGGACTTGCACAACGTCTTTCTGAAAACAGTGTTTTTGCTGTGAGTGTTCAATCAATGAATTTTGGTGATATAATGGTTACAACTGTTGCTAATCCTGAAGGGAATATTGGTACTTTCTCTCCACGTATTAACGTATTCAACGTTGGATATGCTCGTTCATTTTCTTCATCTATTCATGCAGGAATTAATTTTAAAGTTATTTCTGAAAGTATGACGAATTTAAAGTCAACTGGAGTTGCAATGGATGTTGGTATTAAATATGTAACAGGTGAAAAAGAGCAGTTCAAATTTGGAATTGTATTAAAAAATGTTGGTCCAACAATGCGTTATAAAGGTGATGGTTTGAGTCAACAAGCAACCTATAATTCAACAGGACAGATTACTACTTTGAATCAACGTTCTCAAGAATTTGAATTACCAGCTTTATTGAATATTGGTACATCGTATGATTTCTTATTGGATGAAAAACAAAAAGTTACTGCTTCTTTAGGATATACAGCAAATTCTTTCTCATACGATCAATTTCGATTAGGAGTTGATTATGGTATGAAAGCGGAAAAAGTTGCTTTCAATTTAAGAGCTGGTTATGTTTATGAAAAAAATATTTTTTCTTCAGAGAACAGATCTAACGCTTTAGTTGGTCCAACTGCTGGTTTTTCGGTAGACGCTTTGGTTGGTGAAAATAAAAATGCGTTAGGAGTAGAATATTGCGCTCGTTTAGCAGGTGTATTTGGTGTAATTCATACAATTGGAGTTACGATTAATTTAAAATAAATTATTATTAATATATTTGTAAAAACAAGAGAGCTCAATTGGGCTCTCTTGTTCTGCTTATAAATAGTCATTAAAATACAATACAATGTCTCAAATTACATATTATACAGAAGAAGGTTTAACACGTTTAAAAAGAGAATTGCACGAGAAGCAAACTATAGATAGACCTTCTATAACAGCTCAGATTGCTGAGGCTAGAGATAAAGGAGATTTGTCTGAAAATGCAGAATATGATGCTGCCAAAGAAGCGCAAGGATTATTAGAAATGAAAATTTCTAAATTGAGTTTGATTATTGCTAATGCACGTGTTATTGATGAATCAACGATTGATAATTCTAAAGTTTATATTTTGTCAAAAGTATTGATGAAAAATGTTGCTAATGGAATGGAATTAGAATATACATTGGTTGCTGAAAATGAAGCGGATTTAAAAGCAAAGAAAATCTCTATGGATTCTCCAATTGGAAAAGGATTGTTAGGGAAAGTCGTTGGTGAAATTGCTGAAATCACAACTCCAAACGGCATTTTACATTTTGAAATTTTAAATATTTCTAGAGGATGAGCACCATCTTTACCAAAATCATAAATGGTGAAATCCCTTCTTACAAAGTGGCTGAAAATGATAAGTATTTAGCTTTTTTGGATAGTACACCTTTGAGAAAAGGACATGTTTTGGTTATTCCAAAAATTGAAGTTGATTATATTTTTGATCTCAATGATGATGATTTAGCTGGAATGATGATTTTTGCTAAACAAGTTGCTGTTAAAATTAAAAAGGTTTTTCCATGTAATAGAGTCGGTGTAACTGTTATTGGATTAGAAGTGCCGCATGCTCATATTCATTTAATACCAATTAATTCATTAGTTGATATGAATTTTATGCAAGAAAAATTAGTTCTTTCTTCAGATGAATTTAAATTAATCGCTGATAGTATATTTAATGCTTAATTAATTAAGGTTATATTTCGTTACTTATGTTGCTGTTTAAAAAAAACTTATTTTTATTTTTTGTTTTCTTTTTTTCGTTTAATTTAATTGCTCAAACTTATAAAAAAGATTCGTTAAATATTTTATTTATTGGGAATAGCTTTACCCACATGAACGATATGCCTGCTATTTTTAATAAATTAGCTATTTCTAAGTACAAAGTTGTACATGTTGAAAAAAACACATTAGCTGGTGCTTCTTTTCGAGTTCATACTAGTCGTATAGATATGTACGATAAGATTAAAAGTAGAAAATGGGATTACATTGTTTTGCAAGGATATAGTCGTGAATTTTGTCATCCTAGAGAATATATAGATACAGCTTCAATACCTTATATCAATCAAATCCTTGATACTATTAAAAAACACCAAGTTTGCCCTAATTTATTATTATACAATACTTGGGCATATAAAAATGGTTTTAGCGAGCGTGAGGATCTTAATACGTATGCTAAGATGCAAGACAGTATTATTTGTGGGTATAAATATTTAAGTAATTTATATTCTATTCCGATCGTACCTGTTGGTACAGTATGGAAAGCTGTTAGAGAAAGTTATCCAGATTTAAATCTGTACGTTGAAGATGAAGCGCATCCAAATAAATTAGGTTCTTATCTTTCTGCTTGTACTTTTTACGCTGCTATTTTTAATGAATCTCCATTTGGTGCTATTACTTCAACGATTACAAAAGAAAATGCTGAAATTCTTCAGAAGAAAGCTGCTGAAGTTGTTTTGCCAAATTTCCTTCTTTACAATTTGAATAAGAACACTTCATCTGTTAAGTTTAGTCGTACTAAAAATGTAAAATATATAGCTGAATGTACTTCTTATTACCCTTTAGCTACTAAAGTTACTTGGGATTTTGGGAATGGTAAATCTTCCTCTGATTCTATTGTTGTGTATGAATATCACAAGCCTGGTAATTATACGATTAAATTGACTGTACAAGATGTTTGTGGTGAAAGAGTAGAGTATTTCAAAGTTGTTTTTGAAGCTCCTAAGAAACCTAAAAAACCTGCAAAATCTAAACCAGTTAAAGATTCTTTAAGAAAAAAGAAAATTTAATTGTTATTTAATTTATCAATAAGTTAATCTAAAAGGTATTCACTCAGCGCTAAGCCTTTAGCAACACTTATGAAATTATCTCCAGAATGAATTGGTGTTACTGGAAATTTTTCTTTAAATATTTTTTGAATTGCGTTAACCATAGATGTTCCTCCTGTTAAAAAGAGACTGTCTATTTCTGATATATCTATTTGGTTAATTTCTAGAAATTTTTCTAAATAGTTTGAAATTGAGAGCACATCATCTTCTATTATTTCTGTGTATTCTTCAATCGTCACTTTTTCATTAATTTCAATTTCATTTTTTGAAAATTCAAATAGTGCAGTTTGACCACCTGTTAAATCTATTTTTGTTTTTTCAATTTGTTGAAACAATGAAAAACTTAAATTTTCATCAATTAGAGTCAAAAGATTTTTTAAAAGTGGATTTCGTTTGGTGTACACATAATACTGGTTCAGACTATTTCTAACTTTTGGGCCGTTAAAAAAATTTATTTCTTTCCAAGAGCAAATGTTTTGAAAAAATGAAGCAGGTAAATCCATCATTTTCCCTGGCATTGATTCGTATTTTACACCTCTGCCAAAATGGGGGGTTCCTTTTTGCCACATAAAAGATGAATCGAAATTATCTCCCCCTATATAAATTCCTCCTTTTGCTAGTATATCTTCTCTCCTGTTTTTTTTTTCGTTTTTGTTAGGGTCAAGTTCGATTAACGTAAAATCTGTTGTTCCACCACCTAAATCGGCAACTAATACTCTTTCCTTTTTAGTGCATGTTTTTTCGTAGGTAAATGCAGCACTTATTGGTTCAAATTGAAATTTTATAATTGTAAGTCCAGCTTTTAAACCAGCTTCTAAAAGTCGAGTTTGAGCCAATTCATCTTTTATTTTATTTGTATCATCAAAAAATACGGGTCGACCAATTATTGCTGTTTCACAGTCATAGCCAACTATTAAATCTGCTTTCGTTTTTAAATCTTTAATGATAAACGAAACTAAATCAGAAGCACTGTAATTTTTATTACCAATTCTGGTTTCTATAAAATTGTTGACAGGCAAAATTTGTTTAATGGATTTCATGAATCGACCTTTCATTCCTTCCTTTATGTATGAGTTTATTGCTTCATTTCCTACAAGATAGTCAATAGATTCTTCTGAGTTTTGTTCAATCGGAAAATAGAGAATAGAAGGTGTCGTTATCACCTCAATAATTTCAGTTGTTATCCTGTTATATATAGCTAAAACAGAGTTTGTTGTACCGAAATCTATTCCGTAAATATGGTCTTGCATAAAATAGTTTAATTTTAAGAAGCCTCTAAGGTCTGTTTTTTTATTCGATTTTAGTCTGACATTTGTCTTATTTTTTTACTTTATCAAATTCCTTATAATGCTATAAACTTTTCCTTAACAATTTATTATCTTTACAAAAACTAATAATTTATCATGGAAGATATTCATACTTACGATTTTAAAGGGAAAAGAGCATTAATTAGAGTAGATTTTAATGTTCCGTTGGATAAGGAAACATTAGAGGTAACTGATGATACTCGTATTAGAGCTGCTATTCCTACTATTAAATATATTTTAGATGCTGGAGGAAGTGTAGTTCTAATGTCGCATTTAGGTAGACCAAAAGAAGGATTCGATGACAAATTTTCTTTGCGTCACATTCTTGGTAAAGTAGCTGAATTATTAGGTCGACCAGTTGGTTTTACGGATGATTGTATAGGTGAAAAAGCATTTGAAATGAGCGCAGGTTTACCAGCAGGTGAAGTTTTATTGTTAGGGAATTTACGTTTCTATAAACAAGAAACAACTGGTACAGAAAGTTTCGCTGAGTTATTGGCAAAGCACGGTGATGTATATGTGAACGATGCATTTGGAACAGCACACAGAGCTCACGCTAGTACTGCAATCATTGCTAAATTCTTTCCGAATGATAAAATGTTTGGATTGTTGTTGGAATCAGAAATTAAGAGTGTTGATAAAGTATTAAATAGTACTGAAAAACCATTGACTGCGATTGTAGGAGGTGCAAAGGTTTCTTCTAAAATTACGATTATTGAGCGTTTATTGGATAAAGTTGATAATTTAATTGTTGGCGGAGGAATGGCATACACGTTTGTGAAGGCAGTAGGAGGGAAGGTAGGAAATTCATTGGTTGAAGATGATTATTTGCAAATGGCTTTGGATATTATTGAAAAAGCAAAAGTCAAAGGTGTGAATTTGTATATTCCAACAGATACGGTTATTGCTGATACGTTTTCAAATGATGCTCAAATTCAGACTGTTAAAATTGATCAAATTCCAGCTGGTTGGATGGGTCTAGATGTTGGTCCGGAAACTTCAATAGCTTGTGCTCAAATTATTGAAAATTCAAAATTAATCCTTTGGAATGGTCCAATGGGTGTTTTTGAAATGGAGAAATTTCAACAAGGAACAAAAGATGTAGCTGATGCGATCGTAACAGCAACTTCAAAAGGAGCTTTTTCTTTAATTGGAGGTGGAGACTCTGTTGCTGCTATTAATTTGTTTGGACTAGCCGATAAAGTGAGCTATGTTTCTACAGGTGGTGGAGCGATGTTAGAATATTTAGAAGGAATAGAATTACCTGGTATTAAAGCAATTCGTAAAGAAGTAACGGTTTGATTCTGGGTTTTATGTCATAAAAAAAGCGACTATCTTTCGGATAGTCGCTTTTTTTCTTTAATGTATGTTCTATTAAGCTACAACTGGTTGTTGAGTAACTTTTCTGTAAGTAAAAACGGTGCAAATTTTTCTTCTTGCAAAACGTGCAGTAGAATCAGATTGACATAATTTTGTATAAACATCTTTAGATACACCAAAATATTCGTAACTGTTTCCGTCTGAGAAATCTAAACGTAATAATTGACCTTTGTATTGAAAGTCAGTGATAACATTATTAGAAATACTAACTGTATATTCTTCAATATTGTTTTTAGCAGTTTCAGGAGAAATACTAACTAAGAAATGGTAAGCTTCAATAATTAGTTTACTTTTTTCTTCAGCTACTAATTTGCCATCTTCATCGTTAACAAATTTATCAGGATGAAATTCCTTCATGAAATTTCTGTAAATCGTTTTCATTTCGCTTAATGATGTCGTTCTTTCTGTTCCTAAAAGTTTTCTAAATTCAACTACTCTTTTCATCTGTAAATAATTTGTTTTTTTATTACGAATTCTGTGTTTTCGTATCTTGGATGTATTTTGGTGCAAAGATACAATCTTTTTAAGAATTCACTTCTCTACCCACCTAGAATTTTTCCATTCCTTTTGTTGCTCCTTGTCTAAAAAAGTCCAAGCAACGATTCTACTTGTTTTATTTCCTTGCCCCATTGGCAACGTTTTGTATTCGAATACTTCAGCTATTTCAAGTGCATCGTATACACTATCCAAATTTGATTGCTTTGAAATTAGGGTAGAAAACCAAAAACATGAATCTCTGTATTGTCTACTTTGACGAATCATATTTCTGACAAAACGTTCTTCCCCGCCTTCACACCAAAGTTCTCCGTTTTGACCACCAAAGTTCAAGTTTATTTTCTTTACTACTTTTTGATTCAAATTAGAAAGTTTCCTCAATGTTCCAGCTTCTGCATCTGCTTTTGATGCATGAAAAGGCGGATTACAAATGGATAAATCAACCCTTTCGTCCTCTTTTAAAATTCCAGTAAATAGATCTTTCGGATTTTCTTGTAATCGAACTTCAATTACAGGATTTAAATGAGGATTTGAGGTTAATATGTTGGTAACGTTTTCGATAGATAGTATATCAATATCACTACCAATGAACGACCAGCCATATTCTTTATTTCCAATGATTGGATACACACAATTTGCCCCAACACCAATATCTAAACACTTGAAATTTGAACCAGTTGGTATTTTGCCGTAGTTGTAGATTCTTAATAAATCAGCTATATGATGAATGTAATCCGCTCTTCCTGGAATAGGTGGGCATAAATAATCCTCAGGAATTTCCCAATCAGTTACATCATAATATTGTTTTAATAAAGCTTTATTTAATAGCTTTACTGCTAATGGATTAGCAAAATCTATTGATTCATCGCCATTAATATTCAATTTTATCAGCGATTCTAATTCTGGACAAGCTTGAATTAATAGTGAGAAATCATACCTTTCTTTGTGTTGATTTCTTGGATGAATTCTTGCTTTTTCTTTTGGCTGAACTTTTGTTTTTTTAGACATTTATTTTAATAGATAGTTATCCGTGTATCGTTTCTTTATTCCCGTAATCTGCAATAACTGTCGCCTCAAATTCTAACCATTCTTTCCATCGTTTATCCACGTCAATTCCTTCTCCATATTTTTTAGCGAAACCTAAAAATATAGTGTAATGTCCAGCTTCACTTGCCATTAAATCGTAGTAAAATTTAGATAATTCGGTATCTTCAATGTTGTCTGAAAGTACTTTAAATCGCTCACAACTTCTGGCTTCAATCATAGCTGAGAATAATAATCGATCAACCAATGCTATTTCTCTACTGGCCCCTTTTTTCATGAACTTAGACAATTCATTTACGTAATTATCCTTTCTTTCTCGTCCAAAAACCAATCCTCTAGCTAAAATGATATCGTGTACCATTTTAAAATGTTCAATTTCTTCCCTTGAAATATCTAACAATGCTGATACTAACTCAGGTTTTTCTGAATTATTGATAATAATTGTAATACAGTTTGTTGCAGCCTTTTGTTCGCACCAAGCATGATCCGTCAATATTTCTTCAATGTTCGATTCAACGATGTTTACCCATCTTGGATCTGTAGCAAGTTGTAGTCCTAACATATTTTCAATGATTTATTTTAAGCAAAGATACGAATACTTTAAAAAATGATTTCCGATGGCAAAACAAAAAAAAGGATACCATTTCGATATCCTTCTAAATTCTTTTTTTTTTATTATGTTTTTAGTACAATTCTAATTTAAGAGCTGAACGGTAATCTTTAATTTCTTCACGGTTAATTTTGTGATCTGCTTTTTTCAATAAGTCTAACAAATATAATAAATTCTCCTTGTCATCAATTTCTAAAGGATATTCATTTCCTTCTTCGTCCTCGTCAAATTGACCTTTTACGCTAAATGCTTCTCTTTCAGCTAAAAACTCATACGTTAGACGCAATACTTTTACTACCAAAGGATCTTGTTCTTTAAGAGCTAGTTCTCTTAATTCCTTCAAATCATCAATTAAACCAGTTGCTAAGACTCCTTCTTTTTCAACTTTTGCGATGATTGCGTCTAATTGTTTATTTGCTGCAGCAATTTTCATATCTATTTATTTTTCTTTAACTGAAATGATGATTTTTTTAATCAATCACTACTGCAAATGTAATGAACTTGAATGATATTTGAATACTTTGCTCAAATTTTTAATAAAATGAAACTAACTAATTGAAATTTTCTATCTTTACTCCCTCAAAACAGTTTACTATGTCTTTAGGAGTTAAAATATTTTCGGGTCGTGCTACACAGGATTTAGCAAATAAAATCGCTTTTAATTATGGAATAGATCTTGGTAATGTTATTGTTACTGATTTTAGTGATGGTGAGTTTCAACCTTCTTATGAAGAAACTGTTCGTGGTCAGGATGTATTTATTATTCAATCTACGACTCCTCCTACTGACAGTTTATTTGAATTGTTATTAATGATTGATGCTGCTAAAAGAGCTTCTGCAAGAAAAATTATTGCAGTAATTCCTTATTTTGGTTTTGCTCGTCAGGATAGAAAAGATAAACCAAGAGTTGCAATTGGTGCTAAATTAATTGCAAATATGTTAATGGCAGCTGGTGTAGATCGTGTTATGACGATGGATCTGCATGCCGATCAAATTCAAGGATTTTTTGAAGTTCCGGTTGATCATTTATTTGCATCTACTATTTTCTTTCCAGAAATGGAGAAATTGAATACTGGAAATTTAATTATGGCTGCACCAGATGCTGGTGGTGCAAAACGTGCTAATTCGTATGCTAAGAGATTAGATATAGGTTTGGCAATTTGTCATAAATCCCGTAAAAAAGCTAACGAGATTGCTGAAATGACTGTTATCGGTGACGTTACTGGTAAAGATGTTATTTTAGTGGATGATATGTGCGATACTGCTGGAACTTTAACGAAAGCTGCAGATTTATTTATGGAGAAGGGCGCTAAAAGTGTTCGTGCATTTTGTACACATGCTGTACTTTCTGGTCCAGCATACGAAAGAATTCAAAATTCTCGATTAACTGAGTTAATCGTTACAGACACTATTCCTCTAACACAAGAGTGTAGTAAAATTAGGGTATTAACTGTCGCTGATTTATTTGGTAGTGTAATCAAACGAGTAGTTAGTAACGAATCAATTAGTTCACATTTTATAATTTCATAAAAACCAAAACAAATGAAAATTGCACAATTGAGCGGTTCGTCTAGAGCGAACGTAGGGAAAAAGGATGCTAAACTTACTAGAAATTCTGGTTTAGTACCGTGTGTACTTTATGGATCAGGTGAGCAAACTCACTTCTCTGTAAAAGTTATCGATATCGAAAGATTGATCTATTCTCCTGAGGTATTTCAATTCGAATTAAACATCGATGGTAAACATGCAAAAGCGGTAGTTCGTGAATTGCAGCAACACCCAGTTAGAGGAACAATTCAACACGTTGATTTTCTTCAATTAGAAGATGATAGACCAGTTAAAGTTGCTTTACCAGTTCGTATTACAGGTTCTGCAAAAGGAGTTATGAGTGGGGGTAAATTAATGCAAGCTTACCGTAACTTAAGAGTTATTGGTTTGCCAGGCGTTATTCCAGACGCTATTACTTTGGATGTTACAGATTTGAAAATCGGACGTTCTATCCGTGTTGGACAAGTTGTAATTCCAGGAGTTACAATTTTAGATCCTCATAGTTCTGTTGTTGTTTCTGTTCGTATGGCGCGTGGTGCTGTTAAACCAGCTGATGATGATGATGATGATGATGAAGTTTCAGAAGAAGTTACTGACGAAGCGGCATCTACTGAAGAGTAAATTCTTTCTTAGAAATCAAAAATCCCGATTTGAAATTTTCAAGTCGGGATTTTTTTACAATTTGGTTTCTTAAACAAATCTTTCGTCTGCTTCCATTACATGGTTACATCTCTTACAAGTTCTCATTTCTAAAGAGTTATAATATTCTTTAAACATAGGTAAAAAGCCATTTTCAATATCATTCAAACTAAAGCGGTACTCTTTTAATTGGTGGTTGCATTTTTCACAATACCAAAGTAACCCATCCTTCATGTTTGTTCCTTTACGAACTCTTTCAATAACCAGTCCAACTGTGTTCTCGCCTCGTATTGGTGAATGAGGTATGTTTCCTGGTAGTAAGAATATTTCACCTTCTCTAACCATAATATCTTTTGGTTGGCCATTTTCTTGAATTCTCACCAAGGCATCTCCTTCAATTTGATAAAATAATTCCTCACTTTCATTCAAATGATAATCTTTCCGTGCATTTGGTCCGCCAACAACCATCACAATAAAATCTCCTGCTTCTTTGTACAAACATTTGTTACCAACTGGTGGTTTTAATAAATGACGGTTCTCATCAATCCATTTATGTAAATTAAAAGGTGCTAACATATTTTTTTAGTTTTTATAAAATTAAAATTAATTTTGAAATTTAACAACATTTTTTGTTTTTTAAAGAATGTTGTTTATTTCATATAATACAGGCCTACTTGGAGAAGCATCATTATTAAAAGGAGCCGTTTGTAATTCAAGTACATATCGACCGTCTTTTATCGAATCATCTACATATATAAATTCAGTAATTGTTTTGTCAAATTGTGGGTCTGAAGGCACATTCCAAAATACATGATGAAAAGCAAGCTCCCCTCCATCTGACTCCTTATCTACAGATGGTAGATCGATTAATAAATGTTTTACTCCACATTCGTTCATTATTTCTATACAATCTTGCTCTAAATAAGCCGGATTCGTTTCGGTATAATTTAAGTGTTTTTTGGTTACTGCGTTTGGAATCGTTCTGATTATTAACGCTTCCAATTTTTCATTTTTAAGAAGTTCTATTAACTGTTCTTTTTTGATAACTTTATCGTTACCATTTGGATTTTTAACTATTTCAGGAGTAATCGTTATTAATTTTGCGGTAAAAAAATAAGTCGTAAGTGATTGATTTACAGAGTGTATTTCTTTTGTTATATGACCTAAACACTCAGTGTGAGTGCCATGTCCATGAGGATTAAAAGATATATTTCTAAAATTAACACTGCCTCCTTCTGCAACAGCACCAACAAATCCATTTGCTCTTACAGGTTCAATTATGGGTAAATCTACATGCCAAGCTCTTAAATTCATAGCGCTATTGCTTAATTCTATTGAAATATCAAGAGGTTTATTTGTATCGATGTATGTATTGTTCTCTAATTGAAATTTCATAGTTTTTTTTCCGAATATATGAATTTGTTTTCTTAGTCGAATGTAATATAGCGTTTTTATTTATTTACCAAGAATTTATATACCGTGGTAATTAATTTATATATTTGTGTTCTAATTTAAAATTTATAAAATGAAATTATTTAAAGTTTTAGGAATAGCAACTGTTACAGCTGCTTTGGTTTCGTTTCAATACGGAAAAATTGATACATCAAGTGATAGTGCTAAATATAAACTTGATAAGTCAGCTTCAACACTTGGTTGGAAAGGTGGTAAAAATGCTGCATATTTCCATACAGGAGTAGTTAATTTTTCAGAAGGTTCATTGACTATGGATAAAGGAGTTATTTCTGGTGGATCTTTTATTATTGATTTGTCTACTATTAAAATTGTTGAAGCTTCATTGCCTGCTGCTAAGCAAGAATCTTTAGCTGAACATTTGAAAAATGAAGAATTTTTTAATATAGCTAAATTTGCAACTGCAAAAGTTACTTTAGGAGAATACAAAGACGGAAAATTAACAACCACAATTAATTTATTAGGAGTTGATGTTAAGCATGATGTTCCAGTTGTTATTAAGAAAACAGAGAAGGGTGCAGTTATCTCAGGTAAATTTGATTTCGATTTCACTTCAGCTAACATTCCAGGCGTTCAACCTCATGAAGGCGATACTGAGCATATTTCTCCTGTTTTTTCATTTGATTTGAACTTAGCTGTTAAGACAGTTAAATAAATAGTAAAAATCTATTTTGTGAAGGGTGAGGTTATTCTCACCCTTTTTTATTTCTTTGTAGAATGGAAAACAGATCTTTTAGTGCTATAATTTTCGATTTAGGAGGAGTGTTAATTAATTTAGATTATCAATTAACGATTGATGCATTTAAAGATTTGGGACTAACTAATTTTGAAGAAATATATACCCAAGCAAATCAAAATAACTTGTTTGATGCGTATGAGACAGGCAACATATCTTCTCAACATTTCATCAATTCTTTGTTGCCTTTTTTACCAATTGGAACGAGCGCTAATAAAGTTGTTCATGCGTGGAATGCGATGATTTTAGACTTTCCAAAAGAACGTTTGGATTTGCTTGATCAATTAAGAAAGAAGTACAAAGTGTTTTTATTAAGCAATACGAATGATATTCATTTACAGGCTGTTAATCGATCTCTTCAAAAAGTTACCGCTCGAAATTTAGACTCCTATTTCGATAAGGTTTATTTATCCCACGAAATTAAATTAAGAAAACCAAATACAGATATTTTTGAATTTGTTTGCCATGAACAAAACCTAGTCCCAAAGCAAACACTCTTCATTGATGACACTTTCGGTCATATAACAGGTGCTCAAACAATAGGATTGAACACTCACCATTTATTAAAAGTCGAGAATATTCTTGAACTATTTTAATTATTTTAATTATTTTCTTGGCAAAGTTCAATTAACATACCATCTGTTGATTTTGGGTGAAGAAATGCAATCATCTTATTGTCTGCACCTTCTTTAGGAGATTGATGGATTAATTCAAATCCTTGGTTTTTTAATCGTTCAATTTCTTTTTCAATATCATCTGTGTCAAAAGCGATATGATGTATCCCTTTTCCTTTTTTTGAAAGAAATTTAGCAATTGGAGATTCTGAATTAGTAGCTTCTAGTAATTCTATTTTAGATTCTCCTATCTGAATGAATGCCGTTTTAACTCCTTCTGAAGTAACTTCTTCAAATTTATAACACTTTACGCCCAATAAGGCCTCGTATACTTTTAGAGACTCTTCTATATTATCAACTGCGATTCCTAAATGTTCAATTTTTTTAATCATACTTTATCCCATAAAAAAACCCTGTTTATAGAAACAGGGTTTTAAATATTTTAATTTTTTAATTATCCTTTAATGAATTTTTCATTCACGTTGTCATAATTTATGTAATAAATTCCTTTAATTAAATTTTCACAATTAACAGAATTTCCTACACCCTTTTTGACAATGCTTCCGTATGCGTCGAATATTTCATAACGAGTTTCGATTGGTTTACCATTTGAAGAAAAGTTAATAATATCTTTTACTTTGGTTGGACTTTTAGAAACAACTGATAGTGCAGAAACAAATTTCACTTCGCTAGAAGTTCTTTTTGCACCTGAATGATCTATTTGAACTACTCTGATTTTATTCTCTCCAGAATGAGGTGTTGCTTGAAATTCATAAGAGTTTGTACCCATATTACCTTTTCCTTGAATTTCACCTACGCTTACCCATTTGTTCCATCTATATTGTTCTATAATATAAGGAAGTTTTCCATGTTCATCAGTTGTTTTCCATGTTAAATTTCCAGCAGTTGCAATTTCAATTGAAGTTACTTTAAAAGTACTTCTAGGCAATAAAACCTCAGGATTTAATATTTTTGGTCTGCAACCGTCATTGTGTTCAATAACAATGAAAACAGGTTCTCCTATTGCAATATTAAAGATAGAAAAATCGATTTCAAATGCTCCCATGCTAGTTCCGCCTGGCATGATGTCACCATTTACGGTTACTTTTGTTGCGCAATAACCAAAACCATCATCATCCATCGGATTTTGAACATATAAGTTTTTACCTTGATAACTTCCTTCAATAGAAAGAGCACCGTACGAAAATGTACTTAGTAGGCTTAAAATCAGAAAAGTAAGTATTAATTTCATTTAAATTCAATGTATTTTATGCAATTAAAAGAGCTTAATGGCAACAATTTTATGTTAGCAAATATAGTATTTTTTTAATTAATCAACTACTGTAATCAAAAATCAATTATTTTTTGTTAAATTTTGTAGGTTTGGTTTTTTAATTTTATGTTTATATATGGAGTATGCGTATTTTTTATTATCCTTGTAGAACCATTAATATAATTACGAATGAAAATTGCTTTTTTATATTCCTTATTTTTAGTTGCTCTATTTTCTTGTACTAGTGGTAAAAATCCACTCCATGAAAATGCGGGAGGCTCTATCAGGTTAGCTTTAGAGAATGAACCCGCTACTTATCTATCAAGAGATGTAATAGATGTTTATTCTGCTAATGTTCTAAGTCAGGTAATGGAATGCCTTGTTTCGTTAGACCCGAAGGACTTAACAGTTGTACCTCAAATTGCTAAATCTTGGAAAATTAGTTCAGATGGTTTGTCATATGAATTTTCTATCAGAAAAGATGTTTTATTTCATCCTCACACCTCATTTTCTTCTGATAAAGATAGAATAATGACACCCAATGATATTCAAAAAACAGTTGAGCTGATTTGTTCGAAAGGTTCTTCCGGCGCCGTTGGAACGGCTTATTCAATGTTTTTGGGTCACTATTTAGTAGGGGCTAAGGAATTTTATGAAAAAAAATCTAAAAGCATTAAAGGGCTGAAAATTAAAGGTGATAAAGTCACTTTTACTATCATTGAAAAAGACAATAATTTTTTGAGTAAATTGGCTCATATTTCTTGTGCGATTATTTCTATGAAAATATATGATGCTAATTTAGAGCAAGATATGATTGGAACTGGTCCTTTCAAATTTAGAGAATTTAAAAAGGGAACTACCAATTCTATTATACTCACTAAAAATGAAGATTATTATTTAGTTGATGAAAAAGGATTTTCATTGCCTTATTTAGATAGTGTGATTTATGTTTTAGAAAGTAGAAAATTAGAACAATTAAATTTATTTGAATTAAAAAATTTAGATGTAATAGTTGGTTTACCATCAAGTAGAATTACAAAAATGCTAGAAGGTCGAATTTCAGATTTTAATTCAGCTCCCCCAAGATTAATTTTACATAATAATCCTATTCTTACGACTAATTATTATTATTTTAACCTTCAAGATGAACGTTTTAAAAATATAAAAGTTCGACAAGCATTTAATTTTGCGATTGATAAAAATAAAATCGGTTCAGAAATTTTAAGAAATCAATTTTCTGAAGTAGGTTTCTATGGTATAGTTCCTCCAATATCTAACGCTTTTAGAGGATACGATTTTGAAGGTGTAAAAGCAGCTTCTTATTCTTTCGACCCCGTAAAAGCTAAGAAGTTGTTAGCTGAAGCTGGATATCCAGATGGAAAAGGTTTTGGGACTGTAAATCTTCGGTTCAATATTGATGATATTCATTCTGCAATTGCTGATGAATTTTCCAAGCAAATTTATGAGGTTTTAGGAATCAATGTTAACATTGATGCTTCTTCTTTTGATCAACTTGAAAAAGATGCTCGATTAGGTAAGTCTGAAATTTTCAGATCTGCATGGGCAGCAGATTATGCGAGTCCGGAATCTTTCTTGTATAATTTTTATGGTAAAAATGTTCCAGATAACATTTTAGAACCTTCAATGGTTAATTATTCGAGGTATAAAAATGATTCTTTTGATAAGCTATTTGATTTAGCTAAAAAATCAACAAAATTATCGAATCAAATGGATTATTTTTCGAAAGCTGAAAAAGTGTTAATGCAAGATCCTCCAATCATTCCTCTATGGTATAAAGGAGATTATGGTATCGTTTATTCGAATGTTAGAAATCTATATTTTAATTCTCTTAATCTTCAAAATTTTACAAAAGTGTATAAGAAAGAATGGACAAAAGAAGAGTTTTTAAACAACTCGAAGAAATAGATCTATGAAATTTATTTTCTGGGTCTTTCTTCTTTTTTGTTCCTTTTCTTTGTTTTCACAAGCTAATCAAATCATTAGAGGGAATGTAGTAGATAATGAGTCTAGTTTTCCTTTACAAGGAATTAAAATTGAATTATTTGGAGATAATGATTCAATTCCTTTATTCAAAGTTGTATCCGATATAGATGGTCATTTTGAATTTTTAAACGCACCCGTTGGAAAATACCGTTTAGATGCGAAAAATTCATTGTATGATTATTTTTCTACTATAATTATTGTAAATTCTGGTAAAGAAACGGTTGTTCAAATTTCTTTAATAGAAAAATTTATTGAGAAAGATGAAATTATTGTTGTTGCTCGTAAAAAAAATGAAGTAATTAATGAAATGGCTTTAATTTCTGCTCAGAAATTTAGCGTAGATGAAACAAATAGATATCCAGGTTCTCGTTCTGATCCTGCGAGAATGGCATCAAATTTTGCGGGTGTTCAAGGTGCTGATGATTCTCGTAATGATATTATTATTAGAGGTAATTCTCCCTTAGGAGTTGTTTGGAAAGTGGAAGGCATCGATATTCCAAATCCTTCACATTTTGCTACCTCTGGAAGCACGGGTGGTCCTGTATCCATTTTAAACAATAAAATTTTAGGAAATTCCGATTTTTTTATGAGTGCTTTCCCTGCTCAATACGGAAATAGTAATGCGGGTGTTTTTGATTTAAAATTGAGAAATGGTAACAATCATACGCATGAATTTACAGGTCAATTTGGATTTTTAGGTACAGAATTTATGGTTGAAGGTCCGATGAGTAAATCTAAAAAATCGAGTTATTTGATTATGGGAAGGTATTCTACATTGAGTCTCTTTCAAAAAATGAACATTAATATTGGTACAGATGCTGTGCCCGTTTATGGTGATCTTGCCTTTAAATTTAATTGGACATTAAAAAACGGTGGAAACGTATCTTTTTTCGGGATTGGAGGTAAAAGCCAAATTGCGATTAAAATTTCAGAACAAAAAAAATATTCAACTGAGTTTTATGGTGAGGGTGATAGAGATCAATATTTCGGAACTTCAATGGGTGTGTCTGGATTGGTTTATAAGAAAACACTGTCTGAAAAAACATTTATAACCTCTACTATTGCTGTCAGTTACGACCAACAAAATGCGCACCATAATATTTTGAAAAGACATTTAGACGCTACTGGAACGAATATCATTGTTGATTCAATAAATCCATTGATGGGATATTATTTTAAAACGACTAAGACTTCTGGTTTTTTTAGTGTGAATCATAAAATGAATAAAAATCATTTAATAAAAGCGGGTTTTAATTTCGAAGGGTATTATTTTGATCAATTAGATTCCGTGAATCTCAACTACCAATTTATTAATCGTTGGAATTATAAAGGAACTGCAATGTTGCTTCAACCTTTTGTTCAATGGAAATGGAGAATGAAAGAAAACATGGATTTCACGGCAGGTTTGCACAGTCAGTACTTTACATTGAGTAATAGTATTAGTGTCGTTGAACCTAGATTGGGTTGGAAGTTGAATTTAAAGAAAGGTCAAGCTGTTTTTGCTGGCGCAGGGATGCACAGTCAGACACAACCTATGTATACGTATACATATCATTTTAAAGGTACTACTGAAATGCACAATTTAAAGATGGATTTCACACGAAGTATCCATTCTGCAGTAGGCTATGAAAAATCGTTTAAGAATAAATTAAATGTTCGTACTGAAACTTATTTTCAATACATCTATAATGTTCCAGTAGAAATTAATCCATCTTCTTTTTCGTTGATTAATATGGGAAGTGGTTTTTCCCGTTTTTTCCCAGATTCTTTAAAGAATACTGGAACTGGATCAAATTATGGAATTGAAATTACTATTCAAAAATATTTCGATAAGTCTTTCTTTTTTATGTTCTCTGGAACTTTGTATGATTCAAAATACAAAGGCAGCGATGGTGTTTTGAGAAATACGTCTTTTAATGGGACTTATATAGGGAATCTATTAGTTGGTAAAGAGTTTAAAGTTTCTAAGAAGCAAACAATTTCTTTAGGTATTAAAATCACACAAGCTGGAGGAAGACGATATGGTTATGTCGATTTAGCGAAATCGAAAGCAATTCAAGAAATTATTTACCGTGATTCTGCTTTTAATGATCGTCAATTCAAAGATTATTTCAGATTGGATTTTAAAGTGAATTGGATAGTAAACGGAAAGAAAGCGACGCATGAGATTGGACTTGACTTATTGAATATTTTCAATACTAAAAATCTTTTAGGATTGGCTTATGCACCTAATTTGACTGATCCAACTGTCGAACCAATTGCACAAAAACAACAATTAGGATTCTTGCCTTTATTCTATTATAAAATAGATTTCAGGTTTCTAAAGAAAGAGTAAAATTATTTGGCATACACTTTGATTTAGGTTTATCAACCAAATTTAAAGTTATGAAAAAAATAGTTTATTTTTTAGGATTAGCGGTTGTTTTATTCGGGATGACAAGTAGTGTTGTTGTTTCATATCCAACAACATCAAATAAAGCTTTTCAAGCTGGTGAGCGATTACGATACCGTATTTCTTACGGATTTATGGATGCTGGAGAAGCTGTTTTAGAAGTCAATTCAACGACTAAAAAAGGCGGTAATCGTGATTTGTTACATGTTAAAGGAACTGGTCGTACTTTAGGCGGATTTAATACCTTTTTCAAAGTCACAGACACGTATGAAAGTTACATTGATAAGAAAGGAATTTTTCCTTGGATGTTTGTTCGTCGTGTAAATGAAGGGGGATACAAAATCGCACAAGATTATATCTTTAATCAAGATCAAGCTAAAGTGAGTAATGGAGTAGGTAAGGAGTTTGAAACACCTCTTGGTATTCAGGATATGATTTCTTCTTTTTATTATGCAAGAACACTGAATTTCAAAAATATTAAGAAAAACGACACGTTTGAATTCAAAACTTTTATGGACGACGAGACTTTTTTATTAAAAGTAAAGTTTGTTGGCGAAGAGGTGATTCATATTCGAACTGGTAAGTTTAATTGCTTGAAATTTGTACCTGTTATTCAAACGGGTCGTTTGTTTCATCACGAAAGTGATGTTAATTTTTGGATTACCAATGATGAAAATAGAATTCCAATTTTAGTGAAAGCCAAAATACCTGTAGGGATTATTAAGATGCACTTAGTTGAATGGGAAGGTTTGAAAAATGATTTTTCTAGTAAAGTTGCGAAAAAGTAAGAAGTCTATAAAATGTTGTTAATAATTTGATAATGTGATGATTACCATACAGGGCAATCATCACATTTATTTTTAACTCTTTTAAATAAAAATATTCCTACACCTATTTCTATTTGGCTATAACCAAACATTTGACGAGCATATGAATAGCTAAAGGAAGGACTTGTTCGTTCATTTACTTTGTGAAGAAAACCTACACTTAAGTTTGAGTATATATAAAAATGTTTATAAATTTCACCTCTTAACCCTGCGAATCCAGACACGCCATATCCAGACAATGATTGAACTGGTGGTTCTTGTATGTTATTAAAAAATAGACTAGCGGTTGAAATAATAATTCCTGTACCAATACCTGCATTGTATGCTAGCGTAAAATTATTTTTTTTCCCTGCAACGTATAATCTTTCTGTATATCCTAATTGCGCATGAACATAATTCAATCCCTTCGCATTTTCATAATGAAATTGATTTTTATTTGTTGTAATCGTTTGACTGTGATGATAGGAATTACTGAAAATTCGATCGTCGCCAAGAGAGACCTCTCCAACTGGAACAGTTACAAATCCAGTCAAAGCTACTCGATTAAAATCTGAGAAGATGTATTTCATGTGATCCAAAGCAAGTGTAATATTCCATTTTTGCTTAAAATAATACCCAACTTTGAAATTGTATTGAGGAACAGAAATAGATTTTATTGAATAATCTCCTGAATTTAATTTTGATTGCTGGTCATGTGCTTTTGAATTTGCTAAATCAAAATCATAATGATAACCAGATAGATATAAATCGCTTTCAGAATACACCGCTCTATGATATCCCCAGGAAGCAAAGAACGTTCCTTTCTCATTGGATACTTTAATTTTTCTTTTTCCCTTTTGTGAGATAGAATTGAAAGAAAAGAATAGCGTTAAAATAAAGAAAGTAATTTTCATTTTGTTAGATTTTCAATTAAGACATTTTCAAAAAAGACAGTTCTTTTTCAGTTAAATGACGGTAATGTCCACGTGGTAAATCTTTTTTAGTTAAACCGGCAAATTGAACTCTGTCTAATTTTACTACTTCATACCCCATTGATTCAAACATTCTACGTACAATTCTGTTTTTTCCAGAATGCAATTCCACTCCAATTTCACGAGAACTATCTTTTACATATTCAGCTTTATCGAAGTTTGTCTTCCCATCTTCTAACTCAATACCAGTCAATAATTTCTGTACATCTTCTAATTTAACAGGTTTGTTTAATTCAACATGATAAATTTTTGAAGACTTATGGCGAGGATGTGTCAGTTTTTTAGCCATGTCACCATCGTTTGTAAATAATAACAAACCAGTAGTTTCACGGTCCAATCTTCCGACAGGATATACTCTTTCTCTGCACGCTTTTGATACTAAACTCATTACCGTTTTTCTCCCCCAAGGGTCGTCCATTGTTGTAATGAAATCTTTCGGTTTATTCAATAATACATAGCGTTTTTTTTCTGCATTGATCGTTTCACCGTCATAACGTACTTTATCACCAGGCATCACTTTATGTCCCATTTCTAGAACAATTACATCATTCACAGTTACAACTCCCGTTTGAATTAAAACATCTGCTTCTCTTCTTGAACAAATACCTGCATTAGATAAATATTTATTCAAACGAATATCTTCACGGTTCAAATCTGGTAATGGATCACCTTTTACCTTTTTAGTTGTACGTTCCTTGAAATCAGCGTATTTCTTTTTGTCACGGTCGCTTACTTCTTTTTTAGGTCCATCAGTTTCTGCTGTAGTTTTAGGTTTATATTTAAATCCTGCTACTGCATTTGATCTTTTAATGGTAGATTTAGCAGAACCCGTTCTAGAGCTGCTTTTTTTTCCTGAATCAGATGCTTTTTTTTTATCTTTTGATTCAGCTGCTTTTGCAGATTTCGAAAATCTACCTTGTCCTTTTCCTTTTTCTTCTTTTTTTGTGTTCATCACGAGCATAAATTAGAATGCAAAGATAAATCAAATTATACTAAATAGCTTCATTTTAATGACATTAGTAGTTTTATGATTTATCCAACAGTTTTAGAAATTACAAATTTCCCTATTCTAAAGTAAAAATCTCTTGAATGATTTTTTGATTTTTTACTTGTTTTAAAATCTATTTCTTTCTTCAGAAATACAGAAAGTTGGTTTGTAATTGGTTCAATTGGATTTCTTAATTCACCTAAACTTGTTGTGATACAGTCAGTTGTGTTGTTGATTGTTTTTTTTGTTTTCTCCTGTGCGTTTTCTCCTACACTATTTACTACATTGGTTTCATTTTTAGAAATTCCCTTTCTGTTGTATGTTGTTGATTAAGAAGTAGTTAACAATTAAACTTGTGGGATGTTTGTTTCTGTTTCGAAAGGTATTTTTTTCTCTATTTGAATTGATTGAGTTGTTCTACTTTTTTCTTTGTTCACCCAATCAATTATGCAATGATAAGCAGTGGTGAAAAGATAGGATTTCACTTTTCCAAAACTTATTTCTTCGTGTTTAATCCAAACTTTCATAAAAGTATCTTGCACTATATCTTTAGCAGACATCTCATTCCGAAGCTGCTTTAAAGCAAATCGATAAATAGAATCTGAATAATCATCAATGGTGATATTGTACTCTTTTACGGTCATTAAATTGTATTGTTCCTAAATAAGACTCTTCTAAGCACTTAAAGTTACAAGAGTGGGTTAAGAATTTTATTTTATTTTATAAATAGATGATTTTGAGTTAATTGTGAGTAATATCACGAAGAAAGGGATGAGTATCGATTTAAATCGTACTAAAACTCCTAATAATCCGGCTGTAATTCCCGACATGTAAGCCATTAGAATACAAAAGATCAAACAAAAGATATAAAATTCATGCTTTTTAATGATTTCTAGTTTTTTTATAAAATCTCTTCTAAAAAATAGGAACGTTAAATAAAGAAATAAAACTCCTTCTAACCCGTTTAATATCAATGTTATGTGCATGGACTCCCAAATGAATGGTCTGTATAATCCAGCAATTATTGCTGATGGAAAAGCTTTTAAAATTTCTATTGGACCAAAATCGGTCATTCCGATATCATATTTTACTCCTAGATACGTTTTATTGATTGCCATGTCTTTTTGAATGGCTGCTGCATCTTGTAACTGACTTGAATTGAGCAACTTGTCACCTTGAAAATAGATACATAAAATTCCGATTATAAGTACAGTAAAACGAATTGAATAGATGACTTTTTTGTGGTTTTTATACGTGTTCATTATCTTGATTCCTATTGTTAACAAAAGTGGTATTGCGATTGCGATAATCATAAAACTTCTGATTTGTGAAAGTATAAAGAGATACAATGCCAACCAAATTACGTTTTTATACGATCGTTTTTTAGTGGGGGTAATTAATTGAAAGGAATGATAAATAGTAAATATGGATGTAAATAAAACGACTGTGTCTTTTGTGATTCCACTACACCAAAAACTAACAGATGGAATAAAAAGTACCGCTAGAGCGATGTTTTTATCAGTATTTAATTGGTAACTATGAACTAATTCAAATAATTTCCAAGATGCGATTGAGGAGATATAGGCCAAAAGTAGTGTAGTGAATAAATAACTTTTGAAGGTGATAAATGAAAGAATCGAAAGAATTTTAGCTACAAACCAACTCTCTTTTTCAAAATAAATCCATCTTGGTGGATATCCAATAATCATATCAAAATGAGCATAACAATTTTCTAATTTCGGATTACTGAATAATTCTTGAAAATAGAGACTAGGAGATTTCCAGAAAAGGTTGTTCATTTTTACCGCAGAATCCCAATAAGCTAATGTATCTCCACCATCAACAATTACAATGTAATACAAAGAAAAAACGACACTTAAAATCAGTTTCGTGTAGATGTTTAAACTGTAATATTTATAATAATCTAACTGTTGATTTTCTTTTTTTCTTTTGTTGATGCGTATGAAAAGGAGCATTAAAAAAAGTATTGATAGACCAAAATCCAATATAGAAAAGTACTCTAACTCGAATAAATCCATCCTTCTTTTCTAACTGTTTTTTCTAAATGGGGCACTTATTAATTGTGCTGTCTTAGTTTTCAAATAATGCCATTTTCCTTCCACTATTTCAATGTACTTTATATAAATGACAAATGTTGTGATGAATAAAATGGCTCCTGTAATTGCTTGTAACGGGTTTAATTTTGCTGCAAATAAATCTTTTAATCCAAAACCAATTAACCCACCATACAATACCATAACGTGTAAAATATAAATTGATAGTGTATTTTGTCCTACTTTTAAAAACAAAGATTCTTTGATGTGAAAGTATTTTTCAATGAACATTAAAACTCCTAATACAATCAATACTTGACCAATTCTACCATAAAGCCATGCGTTGTTTACAAAGTCTAAATTGTCATGGAATTGTAGGTGTTTTGCTAATGAATCAATTGCACTAAACATTGTCCAACCAAATAGATTCAGTGCTAGTCCTAATCCAATAAAAGTAAGTGGAAACCACGTTTTTTTAATGTGTTGTTGGTATTTGTTTAAGAGCGAACCAACCATTCCTCCATACAATGTAAAAGCTACCCAAGGTATAATTGGAAAAACAGAGTAGGGACCTTGAAATAAATTTTGAATAAATTCTGGAGCTTTTACGGGGTAATGAGTACCGTTCGCAGTTTCAGCTTCTACATTTACTTTTAAAAGTTTCTTATTCAGTGCATGAAGATTAGAAATTTGATCTAGATTCGCCAATCTTGATTTGTAAAAAAAGGTTTTTACCCCCTGAAGTTGAAATGTTTCTAACTCATCTTGAGATAATTGATACAGTAGGTATTTTATGTCGTCGTATTCAGTTCGAGAAAGTGCATCACTGTCTTTTTTCTCAAATGCTGCTACTTTTTCAATTAAAACACCAATATCTTCTCTATGTCTGAAAAATGGATAGAAAGAAAAAATAATTGTTCCAGCAATAAAATAGTAGGTTGCTAAACTACCCTTATTGATAAATTTATAGATTCCGTAAATTATCAGTAATAAGGCTATTCCTAAGCCAATGCATTGAAGGACGTGAAAAGCCACTACCCAACTAGAGATGTTTCCTGTAAAATAACTTCCAATATGTTTCAAATTAACTTGAAGCATGTATCCCCAAAATATCAATTCGAGCGAACGTTTAAATCCTGTTTTTACACGTTTGTTTTGAAAATATCCGGCATCTTTTCCCATCGAAAGTAGGTACACAAAAACGACTCCAGTTACTGTGAAAAACATAGGAGCTGTAAATCCTCTAACGAAATTCCAGATTGTGAATGCTGTGTTTTGAGTGTTGTGATACAGTTCTTGATTGTCTAAAGTACACCCAATAAAATGTCCTTCCAACATTAATAAAATAGCGATTGAACGAGCCATATCGATGAACTTTAATCTCGCTTTTGGTGCTTTTACAGCTACTGTTTCAGTATTAATTTCACTCATAGTTTACAAATGTACTATATTCCTTTGAATCTTGAAAAAGATGTTATTTTTTGGGTGAAATTTCTGATGTTAATACCAATCGAAGCGCTCCTTTTTGATCTTTTACTCTTAGATAAATTGACTTAATGACGATTCCAGAATAATTTTTTGAATCAAAAGATATTTTAATGTTCGTAGATTCTCCTGGTTGTAGATTCTTTTTTGCTATTTCTACTTTATTGCAATCGCAAGGTACAGTTGGTTCCTCTAATTCGATTGTTGTATTGTTCGTATTTGTTATAGTAAACGTTCTTTCAATCACTTCTCCCTCTTTTATTTTTCCGGCATCGATTAATTGATTTTTGGTCGTTAATGAGAATTCGTTTTCTTCTTGTTTTTTTTCTACTTGTTGCGGATTTAAATAACTGACACTTCGTATTTCTATTTTTCTTTCAATTGCTGCTGCCCTAGAATAGATAGAATTTTTTTGATCGTTTGGATTGTCACTTGTTAGCTTATTGGAAGTGGTTTCTCCAAAGGGTACTTCTTCAAATTTAACTTCTCCACCATTTTTTGCTGTTCCTTTCATGTATGGTCTGAAGATACCGTTCTGATATTCATTTAGATAGTTGATCAATGAACTTATTCTTCTTTTTGTTAAATTTACATTGTAATCTGTTTTTGCCAACGGACTAGCAAACCCTTTAATTGTAATTTTCAATTTCGTTCCTTTTTCTAGTTCTTCTAATAAAAGTCCTCTAAATTGATCTAAATCTTTCACTCCTTGATCTACAAATTCAAGAAAGAAACTTTCGATATCTTCTTTTGCTTCTTCTGATTTATCTCCCGTCAATCCAGTTGCATATTCTTTTTTGTAAGTGTCTAATAATGAGCGATATGATTGATAGCTTGTTGTGTAGTTTACTTTTGTTATTGTATCCACAGAACGAGGGTCTGGAACATCGTTGTGAAAGTAAAGGGTAACAGGCAATCGTTTATTTAGTTCTGCTAATGTTTCTTTAGTGGTTTGAAGTGCAATTTTCTCAACAGGTATTGGTATTCCAGTAAATATATCGCTACAGCACGTTGGGTTTTTACTAAACAATATCCCTAATCTGTTACTTGTTACATACGATGTATCGCCATTTTGGAAATAATATATATCGTTTGCACTACTGTTAATAGGTATTCCTGCATTTATTGGGTTCTCAAATTGTGTTGTGTAAGGTGTGTAAAAAACATCATTTCCTCCAAATCCATCGTGCCAAGAAGAGGAGAAATAGAGCCTTTTATGCACAGTATCCCACCATGGACTGATTTCATTATCTAGAGAATTGGAAGATTTTATTGATTTTACTTTTGAAAATTGCGTACCATTTTTGATTGTACTATACCACAAATCCATTCCTCCTTCTGTGCCTTTACGATCTGATGAAAAAAACAATGTTTCTTGTCCGTCAATTTCTGCGATGCAGGGCATAGTGGTATTTGCTCCAGGTTCGTTAATGATTGTTCCGAGAGAATCAATTCCAGTGTAGGTTCCGTCTGTGTACTTTGCAACCATTATTTTACACGTGTAAATATAGCCATTTTGTTTACAAAGGCTAAAATAAAAGCGTTTTCCGTCTAAGGAGAAAGTTCCATTCCCAGTATTTAACGATTGAAAATAAAGGTCTTCAATTCTTTTGGCATCCTCAAAGTCTTTTCCTTTTTTCTTGGAAGAATAAAGTTTGGTTGTGTAGCTTGTTGCATACACTTCTTCATTGGAAGGAATTGAATCTGCTCTTAAGGAAGAAAATATGAAATTTCCATCTTTGATGGTGTGTCCAAATTCTGAATCTTTTGTGTTAATTTTAGAAGATACATTTGAAAATAGAATGGCTGAGGTATCTTTTATAGCAGATTTCGCCCATAAACAAGATTCAACTTCTCTCGCTGCCTTTAAGTATAAATAGCTTTTTTTATCTTTTACGTATTTCTTTTTGCATTTTTTAAATGTTTCAATTGCTTGTTCATATTTGCCATTGTGTTTTTGCATTATTCCAATATTGAGCAAACTTGAAGGATAGATTTGAGTATCTTCTTTGGCGTACACTTTTTTGTAATATACCTCCGCTTTTTTATAATCTTTATAGGCTTTCAATGTTTCAGCATAATTCCATAATGGAGTTAAAGAGTTTGAATCTAACACGATTGCTTTTTCATAATATTCTAGTGCATAATAAAAATCTCCTTTTTTGTATTGTTCATCAGCAAATTTCAAATAGTTACTCAATTCATTTTGAGAAAATACGTGACCTACACTAAAGATGAATACACTTATTATATAAAATCTGGACATACTCGATGTGAAATTTTCTTGGGTTTAAAGCGTTTAATAATATAACGAGCTGCAAATTCTATTCCACCTCGTCCATTACTGACCTGTATTAATTTTGAAAAATTGAAATCATAGCTCATTCCTAAGAACCAATTTTGATAATCCATTCCAGCGCTTAAATATCCTGCATCTTGATTTCTAAACCATGCGCCAAAATAAACTGCCTTGTAATCAGTTGGTTGGTTGATTAGTGTGTGTTTCACATTTGAACCTAAAACTATTTCTTTGTATTTCCCTTGAAATTGAAGAGATAAACTTGGCATAAGATCTACTTTATCAGTGAGTTGATACATTCCTTTTGCGAAAAAAGAAATACGAATATCTCTCCTCACTTTTTCGCCAAAGAAACCTTGATCCGGTTTATTTAAATTAAAGAGGGAAAGTCCGGTTGTACTTTTTTTTCGTTCTGTAATTCGGTATTCATAAACTATTCCAGTTCCAACAGATAAGTTCGTATTTCGTTGATTTTGATAGGTTTCATTACTTGGTAAAGTTGGGTCATACATCATTCCATTGTATTGATTGTCAAATGAAAATTGATCCCAATCTACTTGTCGGTGATTGATTCCGATATTGATTCCAGGTCTGATGGTATGATTTGAATCCGCAGTTATTTTATAGATATACGCTCCATTTAATTGCACTTCATTGGTTCTAAATTTACCATCTCCAGCAGCATCATTAAAAAACAAAACTCCAAGTCCAACATTTTTAAATTTCTCTATTCGCATATCTCCAGAAAAGGAAAGGGTATTGAACGGAACGGTAACACTTCTCCACTGACTTCTATAATTTGCAATAATTCTATAATCTCCTTTAAAATTTCCAGCATTCCCTGGATTCTGAAAGAGCTGATTGTCATTGAATTGAGACCAATGAATATCTTGTGCATTCAATTTCATAGAAAGCAGAATAAAAATCAGTAAAATTCGCACACGCTCTCGGGTCATTTCAACTTTTTGATTGTTGAAGGTACAAAAAAAACCTTGATTCGGATGAATCATTTTAACTTGTAATTTATTTAGATATGAATAAATAGTTAGATGTTAATCGTAAAATAATGTTAATCAATTACTTATTAACCAGTTAGTTGTGAATATTGTAGAAATATTCAAAAAAAGAGATGAGATATAAAATAGATTTATAAATTTACACTAGAAATTTCAAAAAGTATTCGTGCTTATTTCTTGTTTAAATCACACATGCAATACAACTTACCAGAATGAAATTAATTCAGTTAACGATTCTATTAGCATCTTTAATTACACTAAAGCCTTTATTTGCCGCTTCAGAATTTTCTAAAAA
>Ga0209702_10002094_pt1 | contig 35949 bp, 35 predicted proteins | sample FRY01_FD_187210 | JGI IMG/M metagenome (GOLD analysis project Ga0209702, IMG submission 187210) | Freshwater microbial communities from Lake Fryxell liftoff mats and glacier meltwater in Antarctica - FRY-01 (SPAdes) (version 2) | ecosystem: Environmental > Aquatic > Freshwater > Ice > Glacier...
GATTCAGAGAAATCATCACAGCGCCATGAAATTCCGACCACACACAAAAATTAAGGCGCCCAATGGCCAAGGAGACCCAAATCAAACTGACAAAAACCCGTTATCGGCTGGGGTGCTTGGGAGTTACGATACATCTTCTACAAGACGAAGACCCCCTGGATTGGTTGCGCCTGATTCGGTCGCGGCGCATCGGGGCGGTGACGTTTCACCGGCTGATAGGCGAGCATGGATCGGTTTCGGGGGCACTGGCGGCTCTGCCGGATGTGGCGAGGGCGGCGGGGATCGACAACTACGCCGCCTGCCCGGTCGAAGTGGCGCGGCACGAAATCGGCCTTGGCCGTGCGGCCGGGGCGGTGATGCTGCGCTGGGGTGAGGCGGGCTATCCTGCGGCGATGCTGGATTTGCCCGATGCGCCGCCGATTCTGTGGGCGCAGGGCGATGTGGGATTGCTGAACCGTCCGATCGTGGCGCTGGTGGGGGCGCGCAATGCCTCGTCGCTGGGCCTGCGGATGGCGCGGCGGCTGGCGGAAACGCTGGGGGCGGCGGGGCAAGTGGTGGCATCGGGCCTTGCGCGCGGCATTGATGCCGAAGCGCACCGTGCATCGCTGGCGACCGGCACGGTGGCGGTGCAGGCGGGTGGGGTGGACGTGCTTTACCCGCTGGAAAACGCAGAGCTTGCGGGACAAATTCGGGCGCAAGGCTGCCTTGTGTCAGAGCAACCGATGGGCATGGACCCGCAGACCCGGCACTTCCCACAGCGCAACCGCATCATCTCGGGCCTTGCGCGGGCGGTTGTGGTGGTCGAGGCGGCGACGCGGTCGGGCAGCCTGATCACGGCGCGCGAGGCGCTGGACCAGGGGCGCGAGGTGCTGGCGGTGCCGGGTCATCCGTTCGATGCGCGGGCTGCCGGATGCAACCAGTTGATTCGCGACGGGGCTACGCTGGTGCGGTCGTCGTCAGACGTGCTTGAAGCGATCGGTGTCGCACGCCGCACAGAGGCGATATCGGTCCCGCACGATCCCCTGCCGGGGCCCACGCCTGCCCGCACGCCCCTGTCGGACACAGCCATGGTCCACAGTTTGATCCTCGCGCGGCTGGGTCCCAGCCCGCTGGCCGAAGATCAACTGATCCGCGATCTGGCGATGCCCCCCGGCACGCTGACCCCGGCCCTTGTCACGCTGGAACTGGAAGGCCGGATTCAGCGGCAAGCCGGTGGCCTGTTGTCGCGGATGGACTAGGGCCTGACAGGCGCGGTTGACAATCCTGCCGCTAGCCCCCCATCTGGCCCCGCCAATCTCGGGGTCGCGTAACAGGGGTTTTTCATGCCAGTCGTCGTTGTAGAATCCCCGGCCAAAGCCAAGACCATCAACAAGTATCTCGGTTCCGACTATACCGTGCTCGCCAGTTTCGGCCATGTCCGCGACCTGCCGCCGAAGGATGGCTCGGTCGATACCGAACATGATTTCGCGATGATCTGGGAGGTGGCCGCCGACAGTCGCAAACACATAAAGGCGATCACCGATGCGCTGAAAACCGACGATCACCTGATCCTCGCGACCGACCCCGACCGCGAAGGCGAGGCGATTTCCTGGCACCTGCAAGAGGCGTTGGCCTCCACCCTGAAAAAGGGCAAGACGGTCGCCCGCGTGACCTTCAACGCCATCACCAAGGCGGCGGTTACCGAGGCGATGAAGCATCCCCGGCAGGTAGACATGCCGCTGGTCGAGGCGTATCTGGCGCGCCGCGCGCTGGACTATCTTGTGGGGTTCAACCTGTCACCCGTGCTGTGGCGCAAACTGCCCGGCGCGAAATCGGCGGGCCGGGTTCAGTCGGTCTGCCTGCGGCTGGTGGTTGAGCGCGAGTTGGAGATCGAGGCGTTCAAGAATCGCGAATTCTGGACGGTGGCCGCCACGCTGGGCACACCGCGCGGCCAGGAATACGAGGCGCGGCTGACCGTTCTTGGCGGGGCCAAGCTGGACAAATTCGACATTAACACAGCGGAAGCCGCCGAAATTGCCGTGCAGGCTGTCACTTCGCGCACCTTGACCGTGCAATCGGTCGAGGCAAAGCCTGCCAGCCGCAATCCCTATCCACCCTTCATGACCTCGACCCTGCAACAGGAAGCCAGCCGCAAGTTTGGCATGGGGGCCAAGGCCTGCATGTCGGCGGCGCAGCGGCTGTATGAGGCGGGGCACATCACCTACATGCGGACCGACGGCATCGACATGGCCCCCGAGGCGGTGATGGCCGCGCGCGATGCGATCAAGGCGCGGTTCGGCGAGGCTTATGTGCCCGCCAGCCCCCGGATGTATAAAAACAAGGCCAAGAACGCGCAGGAAGCCCACGAATGCATCCGCCCCACCGAAATGTCCGCAGCCCCCGACACGCTGCGGCTGGAGCCGGACCAGCGCAAGCTTTACGACTTGATCTGGAAGCGCACGCTGGCCAGCCAGATGGCGGCGGCGCGGCTGGAACGCACCACGGTCGATGTGGGCAGCTCCGACGGCCAAGTGGTTTTGCGGGCAAACGGGCAGGTCGTGTTGTTCGACGGCTTCCTGAAAGTTTACGACGAAGGCCGCGATGACGAAGACGGCGACGAGGGCCGCCTGCCACAGATCATGCCGGGCGAACCCGCAGAGATGCGGGGAAATGCGTATAAAGCCGCTTTCGCCAAGGCAGTTGCCAGCCATCCACAGGAAGAAGCCGTTCTGGAAGACTTTGGTGCCCTATCGAAACATAGATGCAAATCTGCTGTGATCAGCCAGAACGGTGCCATCCTTGCGTCGCAAAGCTTTACCCAACCCCCGCCGCGCTATTCCGAAGCCACGCTGGTCAAGCGGATGGAAGAGCTTGGGATCGGTCGCCCGTCAACCTATGCCAGCGTGCTGACGACGATTCAGGACCGTGAATACGTCCGCAAGGATAAAAACCGTCTGATCCCCGAGGATAAGGGGCGGCTGGTGACAGCGTTTCTGACCAACTATTTCCGCCGCTATGTCGAGTATGACTTCACCGCCGATCTGGAATCGCAGCTTGACGACGTCTCGGCGGGCGAGCGGGCCTACAAGGACGTGCTGTCGCGGTTCTGGCGCGATTTTTCGGCGGCGATTGCCGAAACCGCCGACCTGCGGATCACCGAAGTGCTGGAGACGATCAACGAGTTTCTGGCGCCGCATCTGTATCCGTTGCGCGAAGATGGCAGCGACCCGCGCATCTGTCAGACTTGCGGCACCGGTCGGCTGAACCTGAAAACATCGCGGTCCGGCGGGGCGTTCATCGGGTGCTCGAACTATCCCGAATGTCGCTATACCCGCCCCATTTCCGGCGGCGAGGAAGGCTCGGTCGATGGCCGTACCTTGGGCGAACAGGACGGCGTGGCCGTAACCCTGCGCACCGGGCGCTTTGGCCCCTATGTGCAAAAGGGCGACGCGACGGCAGAGGTTCCAAAGCCTCCACGCGCCAGCCTGCCCAAAGGCTGGTCGGCGGAAAGCCTGACGCTGGAACGCGCGCTGGACCTGCTGTCGTTGCCCCGCGTCATCGGCCCGCACCCCGAAACCGGCGCGCTGGTCGAGGCGGCGATCGGGCGATTCGGGCCTTATGTCAAACACGAAAGCACCTACGCCAACCTGCCGGATGTCGAGGAAGTGTTCACCATCGGCATGAACCGCGCGGTGGAAGTGCTGGCGCAGAAGGCTTCGCGCGGGCGGTCGACGGCTGCGACCGAGCCTTTGCGCGAATTGGGGATGCACCCCGATGGCGGCCCGGTGCAGGTGATGCCGGGGCGCTATGGGCCCTATATCAAATGGGGCAAGGTCAACGCGACGTTGCCGAAAGAGCTTGCGCCGGAAGATGTGACGCTTGACGAGGCGCTGGTTATGGTTGCCGAAAAGGCGGGCAAGGGCAAAAAGGCGTCGCCGAAGAAGGCTGCGGTTAAACCAAAGGCTGCGGTTAAACCAAAGGCTGCGGTTAAACCAAAGGCTGCGGCGAAATCGAAACCGGCAGCCAAGCCCAAAGCATCAGCCAAGTCCAAGGCAGCGGCAAAGCCCAAGGCGGCGGCAAAGCCCGAGGCGGCGGCAAAGCCCAAGGCGGCGGCAACGCCAAAAGCCACAGCCAAGTCTGCAACAGCGGCACTTGCCGCCAAACCCCGCGGCAAAAAGGCCGCCCCTGCCGACTGAGGTTCGGCTTGGGGCGGCATCGCTGCCTGGGGTTCAATCGTTATGCGCAGTGTGTTGACCCTAGGGATGCAGTGCCTGAGCCGCCCCGCGCGGGTTGATCAGACGTGCCATCAGCGACGGCGCGCGGATCACCCCGATGGGTTGACCCGCCTCGACGACCGACAACGCGCCTGCCCCGTCCGACAGCATCGTCATCACCGATTTCACCGGCGTTTCGCAATCGACCTGCGGTCCGTCGCACACCCCCGGCTCCATCACGTCGCGCGCGGTCAGCACGGCCATCGGGTTCATGTGCGCCACAAAATCGGCGACATAGTCGCTGACCGGATTGGCAATGATTTCGCGTGCGGTACCGCATTGCACGATGCGCCCCCCCTCCATCAGCGCGATCCGGTTGCCGAGTTTGAAGGCTTCGTCCAGATCGTGACTGACGAAGATGATGGTGCGGTGCAGCTTGGTTTGCAGGTCCAGCAATTCGTCCTGCAACCGCGCCCGGATCAGCGGGTCAAGGGCGCTGAAGGGTTCGTCCATCAGCAGGATCGGCGCGTCGGTCACAAAGGCGCGCGCCAGACCGACGCGCTGTTGCATGCCGCCCGACAGCTCGCCCACCTTGCGGTCCGCCCATTGCGTCAGGTTCACCAAGGCCAATTGCTGATCCACCGCCGCTCGCCGCTGCTCCGTCGATTGGCCGGCCAACTCCAGCCCAAGCCCGACGTTTTCGCGCACTGTTCGCCACGGCAGCAGGCCAAACGCCTGAAACACCATGGCAATCGTCGAAAGTCGCAGTTTGCGCAGCGCGTCCGGGGTGGCGTTGGTGACCGACACCATCCCCGTTCCGTCCCACACCCGCACTTCGCCCCGCACTACGGGGTTCAGCGCATTCACCCCGCGCAGCAGCGTCGATTTTCCCGACCCTGACAGGCCCATCAGCACAAGAATCTCGCCCTTTCCCACGGTCAGCGAACAGTCATGCACCCCCAGAACCTGCCCGGTGCGCGTCTGAATCTCGGATCGCGACAGGCCTTCGTCCATCAGGGGCAATGCAACACCGGCATTGTCGCCGAACACAATCGAGACTTTGTCAAATTCGACGGCGTTCATCGCGTCACCCGCAGCATCCGGTCCAGAAGGATCGCAAGCACCACAATCACCGACCCCGCTTCAAACCCCAGATCGGCCCGCACGGTGTTCAGTGCGCGCACCACCGGGATGCCCAACCCGTTCGCCCCGACCCAAGCCGCAATCACCACCATCGACAGCGACAGCATGATCGTCTGATTCAGCCCCGCCATGATTTGCGGGAACGCCCATGGCAGTTCAACCTTCAACAGTACCTGGCCCGGCTTGGCCCCAAACGCCGTTGCCGCCTCCAGCAGTGCGGTCGGCGTGGACGCAACCCCAAGCTGGGTCATCCGGATCGACGCGGGCACCACGAATATGATGGTGGCGAGCAGCCCCGGCACCATCCCCAACCCGAACAGCACCACAAACGGGATCAGATAAACCGGCGTGGGCAAGGTCTGCATCAGATCCAGCACCGGTTGCATCACTTTGAACATCCGGGGGCGGTGCGCGGCCATGATGCCGATGGGCACCCCGATCGACATGCAGATCAGACACGAATACAGCACCAGCACCAGCGTTTCGGTCGTAGGCTCCCAGTACCCCTGATTGATGATGTAAAGAAATCCGACCGCCACCAACACACAGGGCTGCCAGCGCCGCTGGATAGCCCAGGTCAGCGCCACGAACAGCGCGACGATGATCAAGGGATGTGGCGACTGAATAACCCACAGAGTGCTCTCGATGATCGCCTCGAGGACGTCCTTGTACCAGTCGAACAGGGCGTCAAGATTGACTTTGATCCAGTCGAAGGTGGCCTTTGCCACCTCGCCCACCGGCAGCTTTGCGTCCGTCAGCCAGTCCATGCGCCCCCGAGTCCGATGGTGGTGGTCGTGGCCCCGGTCTTGCCGGGGCCGCGAAACCGCTTACTGCAACGCCGCCGCGACCGCCGCCTTGGCATCGCCGCCGTCCTTGGTGGTCACACCGTCCAGCCAGGCCTCCCAAGCTGTCGGGTTGGCGGCCAGCCAAACCCTTGCCGCTTCGCTCGGGTCGGCCCCGTCATTCAGGATCGCGCCCATGATCTCGTTTTCCATGGCCAGCGTGAACGACAGGTTCGACAGCAGTTTGCCGGTGTTGGGACATTCCGCCACATAACCCGCGCGGGTGTTGGTATCGACCACCGCCCCGCCAAGGTTGGGGCCAAAGTAGTCATCGCCGCCGGTCAGATAGGTCATCTTGAAATTGGCGTTCATCGGGTGGGGTTCCCAGCCAAGGAACACGATCGGCTCTTGATCGTCGGTCTTGTTGGCAACCTCGGCCAGCATGCCGGATTCCGAGGATTCCACGATTTTGAACCCGTCCAGACCGAACGGACCCGACGCAATAATGTCCATGATCAGACGGTTGCCGTCATTGCCGGGTTCGATGCCATAGATACGGTCTTCCAGCGCGTCCCTGTTGGCGGCGATGTCCTTGAAATCCTTGATCCCAAGTGCAGCGCCGGCCTCATTGGTGGCGAGCGTGTATTTGGCACCTTCAAGGTTGGTGCGCACGGTATCGACGGTGCCCGCGTCGCGGTAGGGGGCGAGGTCCGCCTCCATCGTCGGCATCCAGTTGCCAAGGAACACGTCGATATCGCCTTCGGCAAGGCCGGTATAGGTCACCGGAACGGCAAGCAGCTTGGTTTCGGTATCATAGCCTAGCGCCTCCAGCACAAACGAGGTGGTGGCGGTGGTGGCGGTGATGTCGGTCCATCCAACGTCCGAGAAGATCACCTTGTCGCAGCTGTCCGCATAGGCAGTTCCGGCGAATGCAAAAGCGACAGCGGTGGCAAGAAGAGTGGTACGATGGGTCATGAGGCTTTCCCTTTTTTGTTGATTGACTAGTCAATAAACTTCACATTAATTCATCTTTGCAACAAAATTCTATAATTTCAACCCCGGAGCCGCAACGCATGCCAAAGGTAGGGATGGAGCCTATCCGAAAGGCGGCTCTGGTCAAAGCCACGATTGCCGAGATCGGGCAGGCGGGATCGCTGGATGTGACGGTCAGACAGATCGCCAAACGGGCTGGCATGTCTGCGGCGCTGGCGCATCATTATTTCGGATCGAAGGAAGAGATGTTTCTGGCCGCGATGCGCCACATCCTGACGCTTTACGGGGCCGAGGTGCGCGGTGCCCTGGCGGTGGCAGATGGGCCGGAGGCGCGGGTGCACGCCGTGCTGGCCGCCTCGTTCAGCCCGGCCAATTTCCGGCGCGAGGCGGTGGGGGCGTGGCTGAACTTCTGGGTGCTGGCGCAAACCGTGCCAGAGGCGCGGCGGTTGCTTGCGATCTATCAGGGGCGGCTCAGGTCGAACCTGCTGGTGGGGTTGCGTCCCGTGGCGGGTGCGCAGGCGGGGCAGATAGCCGATGGGCTGGGCGCGCTGATCGACGGGTTATACCTGCGTGAAGTGCTGAAATCGGGGCCGCCGGATGGTCGGGCGGCAGTGCAGATCGCGCTGGATTACTTGCGCGGGCAGTTGGCGGGGCAGGCGGGTTGATGCAGGCGGATTTTGTCATTGTGGGTGCAGGGTCTGCCGGTTCGGCGACGGCGTACCGTCTGGGCGAGGCGGGCGCGTCGGTCATCGTGATCGAACATGGCGGGTCGGATGCGGGCCCGTTCATCCAGATGCCCGGCGCGCTGTCTTATCCGATGAACATGTCGATGTATGACTGGGGGTTTCACACCGAACCCGAACCGCATCTGGAGGGCCGGGTTTTGGCCACCCCGCGCGGCAAGGTGATCGGCGGGTCGTCCAGCATCAACGGCATGGTCTATGTCCGGGGTCACGCCCGCGACTTTGACACCTGGGCCGACTTGGGCGCGCAGGGCTGGGCCTATGCCGATGTGCTGCCGTATTTCAAGCGAATGGAAAACTGGCACGGGCAGGACGATGCCGCGACCGATGGCACATTTCGCGGCCAAGACGGCCCGATGCACATCACGCGGGGTGCGCGCGCCAACCCGCTGTTCGACGCGTTCATTCAGGCGGGGCGGCAGGCTGGCTATCCGGTGACCTCCGACTACAACGGTCAGGCGCAAGAAGGCTTCGGTGCGATGGAGGCGACGATCTGGAAGGGTCAGCGCTGGTCTGCCGCCAACGCCTATCTGAAACCGGCCGTCTCACGGGGGAATGTGCGGGTGGTCCGGGCCTTTGCCCGTCGCGTGGTGATCGAGGCGGGTCGCGCGGTGGGGGTCGAGGTGTCGAGCGGTGGGAAAACCAAGATCATCAGGGCCGATCGCGAAGTGGTGCTGGCGGCGTCGTCGATCAACACGCCAAAGCTGTTGATGCTGTCGGGCATCGGGGACGCCAGCCATCTGTCGGAACACGGGGTGCCGGTGGTGGCGCACCGCCCCGGCGTCGGGGCCAACCTGCAGGATCATCTGGAGCTTTATCTGCAATTTGCGGCCAGCCAGCCGATAACCCTCTACAAACACTGGAATCTTTGGGGTAAAGCCACCATTGGCGCGCAGTGGCTGTTCACCGGGCGGGGTTTGGGGGCGTCGAACCAGTTCGAGGCTTGCGCCTTCATCCGCTCTCAGGCTGGCGTCGAATACCCGGATATCCAGTATCATTTCCTGCCCATCGCCGTGCGCTATGACGGCAAGGCCGCCGCCGAAGGCCACGGCTTTCAGGCCCATACCGGCCCGATGCGCAGCAAATCGCGCGGGGCCGTCACCTTGCGGTCGTCCGATCCCGCTACCCCGCCGCGCATTTTGTTCAATTACATGTCGCACCCCGACGACTGGACCGACTTTCGCCGCTGCATCCGGCTCACGCGTGAGATTTTCGGACAAGCGGCCTTCCAGCCCTACCTGAAATCCGAAATCCAGCCCGGCGCACAGGTGCAGACCGACGACCAGCTTGACGCTTTCATCATGGCCCATGTCGAAAGCGCCTATCACCCTTGCGGCACGGCGCGGATGGGGCGGGCGGATGATCTGCACGCGGTGGTGGACCCGGAATGTCGGGTGATCGGGGTTGACGGGTTGCGGGTTGCCGACAGCTCGATCTTTCCCCAGCTCACCAACGGCAACCTGAACGCGCCGTCGATCATGGTTGGCGAAAAGGCCGCAGATCACCTGCTGGGACGCACGCCCCTGCCGCGGTCCAACCTGGAACCGGAGCTGAACGCGAACTGGCGCGACGCCCAACGCTAGGCTTGGTCATCCAGCAATGGAGTATGGCAGTAGATCGCGGCGGTCAGGATCCACCCGCAGACGTCGTTCCAACGGCGGGACTGATCTTTGATGGCAGGTTTGCCGCTCGCAGATCCTGCAGGAAATGCCGATCGGCTCGGATGCGCCCCTGAGGTCCAGCCCGTCGGCATAAACCAGTTGCGTGGCATGGGTGATCTCGCAACCCAATCCGATCGCGAGCCGCCGCACCGGGGCGGCAAACGCCCCGCCGGGTTTGGACACGTCGCGCGCAAGGCACAGATACCGCACACCGTCGGGCGTCTCTGCCAGCATCCGCAGAAACCGGCCCGGAGTTTCAAATGCGCTGTGCACGTTCCATAACTGGCAGGCGCCGCCGAACCGGGCAAATTGCAAACGCGTCGCAGAGTGGCGTTTGGTGATAGTGCGCGCCTGATCGACGCGCACGAAGAAGAACGGGATACCCTTGGCCCCCGGACGTTGCAGCGTAGACAGCCGATGCGCCACCTGTTCGATGCCTGCCCCGAACCGATCGGCCAGCCGTTCCAGATCGTGACGGCAGGCCAGCGCCGCTTCCTGAAACGCGGCATAAGGCAACAGGGCGGCCCCGGCAAAATAGTTGGCAAGCCCGATCTTGGCAATGTCGCGCGCCTAGGGGGTGGCAAGCCGGGCAAGGTCCAGCGTCGCCTCCAACAGGTCGTCATGGGTCAGCAGGGCCGCCTGATACCACAGTTGAAAGGTTTTGGTGGGGCTGGCCGCGCGGGCCGAGATCGTGACTTGCCGAGAAACGGGATCATAATGGCGAAGTGCCGAGTTATTGGAAAATCACACGCCGACGCCTCGCCGTTCCAATACAGCAGCAGCGGCGATAAGCGGGTCTTTTTCGGGGTCTGCAGACCGCGCCAAATGGTCGGCCGCACGATCCACAGCATCGACGTAATTATCGCAATAATGAAAGAAATCCCGCACCTCGTCCCAAGGTGAGGCGCGCAGGGCGGCGTCATCACGGCCCAAAGCCTCGTTCAGCGAGGCCAGCCGTTCATGGCTTTGCCGATAGGCGCGGTGCAGGTCAAGAAAGGCGCGCGCAAGGGCGGGGGCATTGCTGGCAGCCAGCCGCAGGTCGGCCAACGGCGGCGCGCCGGTGAAAACCGGATCGGCCAGCGCCTTGCGCATGTCCGATACCAGCCGCTCGCCTTCGCCCACGGTCAGTTCGGTCACGTCCAGCCCGAACTCGCGCGCAAGACCCAACACCACCGCCGCCGAGACCGGGCGGTGATTGTTATAAATCTGGTTCAGGCAGGGCAAGGACACGCCCAGCTTGGCCGCAAACAGCCGCTGCGTCAGGGTCAACCGACCGCGCGTTTCGCGCAGTTCGGCCCCGGCCTAAAGTTTCTGCAAGGCCATCGCGCCCCCTTTTGCAAATACCTAATCGGCTTTGCAAACCGCAGACGTCAAGTCGCCCCGACTGTCCGTGCCCGCCGCATCACCCACAGCGCACAAATCACCGATGCCATCGACGTGGCCAGCATCAGCAGCACCAGCGGCAACGTTCCGGACCCCGGAACCAACAGCACCCCCGCCAGCGCCGACAACGCTGCCCCGCCACCGATCATGAACGCGCCACCCAGACCCGACGCCGACCCCGCGAGATGCGGGCGCACCGACAGCATCCCCGCATTGGCCGACGGCAGTGATATGCCATTGCCCAGTCCCAGAAAGATCATCAGCCCAAAGAACAGTCCTGGCGTCACCGCGCCCGACGTTGCAACCAGCGCCAGCAGTGCCAGCCCAGCAGTGGATACCAACGCGCCCGCCAGCATCATCCTGTTGACGCCGACCCGCACCGCAAATCGCCCCGACAAGAAATTGCCCACCAGATAGCCCACGGCAGGCGCGCCGAAAAAGAACCCCAACGTGGCGCTGTCCATCTGAAACACGTTGGTTCCCACAAACGGCGCGCCACCCAGATAGGCAAAAAACGCGCCTGACGAAAACGCCGACCCCAGACAATACCCCCAGAACCGCTGCGATTTCAGCAGCTCGGGGTATTGCCGCACTTGCGCCGTGAAGCTCAGCCCGCTTGACTTGGCCGTCTCGCCCATATCGGCCCAGATCAACGCGAACAGCCCCACACCGCCCACCGCCAAAAGTATGAAACTCGCCTGCCAACCAAACGCCGCATCCAGCGCGCCGCCGATCACCGGGCCGACCATCGGCACCACCGACATGCCCATCGTGACATATCCGATCATCGAGGCCGACTGATCCTGCGCATACATGTCGCGCACGACCGCGCGCGACAGCACCAGCCCGGTCGCAATCGCCGCCTGCACCATCCGGCAGGCCATGAAGACGGCAAAGTTGGGGGCCAAAACCGCCCCGACCGTCGCCAGAATGAAAATCCCGCTTGTCGTCAGCATCACAGGGCGGCGACCATACCGGTCCGACACCGGCCCGATGAACAGCTGCACCAGCGCCGTCGCAGCAAGGTACCCCGACAGCGACAACTGCATCAGGTGGTATTCCACCCCGAAAAACGCAGCCATCGACGGCAGCGACGGCAAAAAGATATTCAAGGACAGCGCCGACAGTCCCGCGATCAGGATCAGTGTCATGATATGCGGAGGGGTTTTGGCGTCCAGAAACCGGATTCTTGCAGTATTTTCCATTATTGCGACCTAGGCCGGAAGCCGGACAAAGTCCAGCCTTGGGCCTGTCTTTGAACGATGAAAGACCCTGCGAAACCGCTGCCTTTGCCGGTCTGCCGTCGATTCTTCTGTCTTCCGGGCGGCACTGAAATCTTCACTGGTTTGCAGCTATGCAATTTGCAGAATTCTATCTGCCAAAGCTATGCAAATTTTCCAAAATCCGCTTCCAGCCCCAGCCCCGCCGCACTAAGCTGCTTGCAAAATCCGGGGGGGATCCATGCAAGACATCCTGAGCCAGCTTGAACAGCGGCGCGCCGTGGCGCGCATGGGCGGCGGCGCGCGACGCATCGACGCGCAACATGCCAAGGGCAAGCTGACTGCCCGTGAACGCATCGAATTGCTGCTGGACGAAGGTTCGTTTGAAGAGTTCGACATGTTCGTGGCCCACCGCTGCACCGATTTCGGGATGGAGGCCGACCGCCCCGCGGGCGACGGCGTGGTGACAGGCTGGGGCACAGTGAATGGCCGTATGATCTATGTGTTCTCACAGGATTTCACCGTCTTCGGGGGGTCCTTGTCGGAAACCTATGCGCAAAAGATTTGCAAGATCATGGACATGGCAATGCAAAACGGGGCGCCGGTCATCGGGATCAACGATTCCGGCGGCGCGCGGATTCAGGAAGGCGTGGCCTCGCTTGCGGGCTATGCCGAGGTGTTTCAGCGCAACATCATGGCCAGTGGCGTCGTCCCGCAGATCAGCCTGATCATGGGCCCCTGTGCGGGGGGGGCCGTCTATTCCCCGGCGATGACCGACTTCATCTTCATGGTCAAAGACAGCTCTTACATGTTCGTGACCGGCCCCGACGTGGTGAAAACCGTGACGAACGAGGTGGTCACGGCTGAAGAGCTTGGTGGGGCGTCGACCCATACCAGGAAATCTTCGGTCGCGGACGGCGCTTTTGAAAACGACGTTGAAGCCTTGGCCGAATGTCGTCGCCTGATCGACTTTCTGCCGTTGAACAACCGTGAAAAGCCGCCCACCCGCCCCTTCTTCGACGACCCGGCGCGGATCGAGCCAAGCCTTGATACGCTGATCCCTCAAAACCCGAACCAGCCCTACGACATGAAGGAACTGATCGCGAAACTGGCTGACGAGGGGGATTTCTTTGAAATTCAGGCGGCTTTTGCCGCAAACATCCTGACCGGGTTCATTCGGCTGGAAGGTCAGACCGTAGGTGTTGTCGCCAACCAGCCCATGGTGCTGGCCGGGTGTCTGGACATCGACTCGTCGCGCAAGGCTGCCCGCTTCGTGCGGTTTTGCGATGCCTTTGAAATTCCGATCCTTACGCTGGTTGACGTGCCCGGCTTCCTGCCAGGCAAGGCGCAAGAACTTGACGGCGTGATCAAACATGGCGCGAAACTGCTTTACGCTTATGGCGAGGCGACGGTGCCCAAGGTTACCGTCATCACTCGCAAGGCATATGGCGGGGCCTATGTCGTGATGGCCTCCAAACATCTGCGGGGCGATTTCAACTATGCCTGGCCCACGGCTGAAATTGCAGTGATGGGGGTCAAGGGTGCAGTCGAGATCCTTTATCGTTCCGAACTGGGCGACCCCGACAAGATCGCGCAGCGGTCCGCCGACTACGAGGCGCGCTTTGCCAACCCGTTCGTTGCCGCCGAAAAAGGCTTCATCGACGAGGTAATCATGCCCCGTTCCACCCGTCACCGAATCTGCCGCGCATTTGCCAGCCTGCGTACCAAGAAATTGTCGAACCCGTGGAAGAAACACGATAACATCCCGCTCTGACGCCCCGTAACACAGCGCCCCTGCCACAGCAAAGAAGCCATGATGCCCGATTTCCACCTTGTCCCCGGCGGCCCCCGCCCTGTCGGCCCCTTCTGCCACGCAGCCGAAGCGGACGGGTGGGTGATGCTGACTGGCCAGATGCCGACCGACCCCGCGGCACCGGACGCAGCCCTGCCTGACGGTATCGCAGCCCAGACGCGCCGGGTGATGGACAACCTCGGACTGGTCTTGCAAGGCCTTGGCCTCGGCTGGGGCGACGTTGTCCAGTGCCGCTGCTTTCTGACCGATTTCGCCCGCGATTTCGACGCGTTCAACACGGTCTACGCCAGCTACTTTCCTGCGGAAAGCCGCCCCGCCCGCACCACCACCGGTGTGACGGCCCTCGCCGTAGGCGCGCTGGTCGAGGTCGATTGCACCGCCCGCCGCCCCGGATTGCCAACATGAGGCCGGTCGTCTTGCTGTGCCTGCTGGCAGCGCCATTGCTGGCCGAACCCGTGCTGGCCGAACCCGTGGTGGCTGAACCGGTGCTGGCCGAAGATGCCGTGCCGGTGCCGTCAGGGCAACCGGTCACGTTTCTTGATGCGATCCTGAACGAGGCCGGACCCGAGGGCCAAACCGCCCGCTTCCGTTTCGTCGCCCCGGCGATTGCGCAAGAGGTCGATTTCGACACTGCGGTGGCGGACATGCAGCATCTGTGTGAGAAATTTGCGCTGCCCCGCGTTTTGGGAACCGGGCCTTTGCCGCAACAGATCGTCATCTCGCTGTCGGCCGCGCCGGTTGTGTTCGGCGAACCGGTTCCCGACGTCACCCAGTTTTTCGAGGCTTACAGCCTTGAGGACGGGGCCTGCATCTGGGAGGTTTTTTGATGCCGCTACCACATCTTGCGGATGATCCATGCGGCGTACGCCTGCCTGATGTAGCTGCGCAACAGGGTGCGTCATTGGGCGATTTCGCGTGTCAATACCATGCTTTATCGGCTATTGTTCACGCAGGTCGATCCCAGGCGGCCTTTCAGGAAGAATGGGGGTCGGCACCAAGCGTGGCCCTCCAAGAACATAGGAGTAGAGGATGTCGAGCACCAAAATCACCCTTCTGGCTTTCGCGATGGTCGCCGTCGTGGCCGCTTGCGCCAAGCAGTCCGAAGAAATTGTCTATGTTGATCAGCCGTCCGTCTCGGGCGAGCCGACTTTCACCGGCAAATACAAGTGATCTGAACGGGCGGGTGCCGTCGATCGCAACGCCGTCTCCTGCCCGCCATTCTACTGCGGTGAAAGCCGCTCACACGCTTGGCGATCCGTTTGCTTCGCCAGCGTGTCCGCTCTATGTTTGTGTCGTCAAATCCGACGCATCCTGGAGAGTTTCATGCGATCCTCTGTCATCATTGCCATTCTGCTCGTTTCCGTCGCTGGCGCTTGCGCCAAGAAGGTCGAAGTTGTCGAAACCGTTCCGGTCAGCGTCGAGCCGGTCTTTACCGGCAAATACAAGTAACCTGAACAAACGGGCGTTCGCGCCCGCCGTCCTTCGGGGGGCCGCGTTGTGCTAAAGCATCGTGGCTTCCCGGGGCGACTTCCCGGCACTGACTTTCAGTTCGTGATCCGCCGTGCCAACCACAAGGATGGCCCGGCGAAACTGATCAAGCGCGAACGGTTCAAGGACCGCAAGACCGCCGACCGCAAGGCCGATGAAGGCTTCATGGCTGCCCTTTGGCAGAACTTCGGTGAAGAGCCGTTCGAGCGTGGCAATCTGGATGCAGGCCGTATTTCATGGCTGTTTGGCCGTGAAGTCATGCCTGCCACCGACCCCTTCGATCCATCAGACTACGAGGCCCTGTTGCAGATCAACCTGAAGCTGGCGCAGGTCAGCTTTCCGGGCGTGTTTGCCGAAGACGCCGAGCCGATGGACTGGGACGATGACGACGAGGATGCGCCATGATCCAGCACAAAACCGCTGCTCGATTTGCCTCATTGTGGATAACTGAAAATTCCCTTTTCCCTTCAAAGGGAATTGCAGTATTCTTCCCGTCAATAAAAACACCAAATCGAGGCAGATCACCATGTACAAGACCATCGCAGCTTTCGTTATTCTCACATTGCCGCTTTCCGGCTGCCTTGCGGACCCCGCATCCCGCGGATTGGTCGGGGTCGCGGGTGGCGCGCTTGTGTCCGACGCGTTCGGTGGAAACCCGATCACCGGCGCGGTCATCGGCGGCCTTGCAGGCGTCGCAACCTGCGGCATCGATATCGGCCTGCCCTCCTGCTATTGATCTTCTGACCGGCTTCGGCCGCACGTGCATCCAAAAGCCATCCGGGCAAACCGCTCGGGTGGCTTTTTCGCATTTTGAAAAGGCCCCGTGATGTTCAAGAAAATCCTGATCGCCAACCGGGGCGAAATTGCCTGCCGTGTCATCAAGACCGCCCGCCGCATGGGAATCGCCACCGTTGCAGTCTATTCCGACGCCGACCGCGATGCGCTACATGTGAAAATGGCCGATGAGGCGGTGCACATCGGCCCGTCACCCGCTGCGCAATCCTACATCGTGATTGACAAAATCATGCAGGCGGTCCGCCAAACCGCGGCAGAGGCCGTGCATCCCGGTTACGGGTTTCTCAGCGAAAACCGCCTGTTCGCCGCCGCCCTTGAAGCAGCGGGGGTGGCCTTCATCGGCCCGCCCTCCACCGCAATCGAACAAATGGGCGATAAGATCACCTCGAAAAAGATCGCGCAGGCCGCAGGGGTTTCGACGGTGCCCGGCCATATGGGACTGATTGACGACGCCGAACATGCCGTCAAAATTGCCGCGCAAATCGGCTATCCGGTGATGATCAAGGCTTCGGCAGGCGGCGGCGGCAAGGGTATGCGGATCGCTTTGAATGATGCCGAGGCGCGCGAGGGCTTCCAGTCGTCAAAGAATGAGGCTGCCGCGAGCTTCGGCGATGACCGCATCTTTATCGAGAAGTTCGTGACCCAACCCCGCCATATCGAAATTCAGGTGCTGGGCGATCAGCACGGTAACATCGTCTATCTGCACGAACGCGAATGTTCGATCCAGCGCCGCAACCAAAAAGTCATCGAAGAGGCCCCGTCGCCCTTCCTCGACGAATCCACCCGAAAGGCGATGGGCGAACAGGCCTGCGCCTTGGCCCGTGCCGTGGGCTACACCAGCGCGGGCACCGTGGAATTCATCGTGGACGGCAACCGCAATTACTACTTTCTCGAAATGAACACCCGCTTGCAGGTCGAACACCCGGTGACCGAACTGATCACCGGCGTCGATCTGGTCGAACAGATGATCCGCGTCGCCGCAGGGGAACCCCTGCCATTTCAGCAAAAGGACCTGCACATCAACGGCTGGGCGATGGAAAGCCGGCTTTATGCCGAGGACCCATACCGCAACTTCCTGCCCTCCATCGGCCGACTGACCCGTTACCGCCCCCCGGTCGAAGGCCCCACGGCCACAGGCCGAGTGCGCAACGATACCGGCGTGTTCGAGGGCGGTGAGATCAGCATGTTCTATGACCCGATGATCGCCAAACTCTGCACCTGGGCCCCCACGCGCCTGGAGGCGATCGAGGAAATGCGCATGGCACTTGACACATTCGAGGTCGAAGGCATCGGTCACAACCTGCCGTTCTGCGCCGCCGTCATGGACCACCCGCGATTTGTATCGGGTAACATCACCACCGCCTTTATCGCCGAAGAATTCCCCGACGGTTTTCAAGGCACGGCGCTTGACCCCATGACCCTGCGCCGGGTCGCGGCGGGGCTCGCCGCGATGAACCGGGTCAGCGAAATCCGGCGCACCCGGATCACCGGCACCATGGACAACCACACCCGCAAGGTCGGGGATGACTGGGTGGTGACGCTGCAATCAGAGACGTTCACGGTCCGGATCCGTGCCGACCACGAAGGCTCGACCGTTCATTTTCCAGATGGCAGCCACCACCGCGTGACATCCGATTGGACCCCCGGCCAACCGCTCGCCAAGCTTTTCGTCGATGGCACGCCGCTGGTGATGAAGATTGCGAAAATCCCGTCCGGCTTCCGTGTCAGATTGCGCGGTGCCGATCTGCGCGCCCATGTCCGCACGCCGCGCGCGGCCGAACTGGCACTGCTGATGCTGAAGAAAACCCCGCCCGACACATCGCGCTATCTGCTGTGCCCGATGCCGGGGTTGATCGTGTCGATTGCGGTCGCGGTTGGCGACGTGGTGCACGAAGGTCAGGCACTGGCGACGGTCGAGGCGATGAAGATGGAAAATATCCTGCGCGCGGAACGCCGGGGCGTGGTCAAACTGCTGAACGCATCGGCGGGGGCCAGCCTGCGGGTTGACGATGTGATCATGGAGTTCGAGTGATGCGGCGGGCAATTTGCCAAGATTCTCTGAACGTCGCGCGCGCCAATGACGCGCCCGGCTACCGCCCCGCCGGATACCGCTCTAGTTCCTCGATCATCGTGGTGGGAAACTTGTCAATCGCATTGGCTATCTCGCGCACATGCCAGGGCCGCGGTTTGCGCAGTGTGGTCTTGCCGTCCTTGTCCATGATGACAAGGCTAAAGCCGCGCGGCCGCAGTTTGCGCCGCACGTCTGACGGATTGGCGGGATCGGTGTCTGTGATAACAATTACGTCGCGCTCGTCCAGGGAATCGAGATCGCGTGTCAAAAGGTCGATCTGCCGGATAAAGTCCGGATCGTTGGGGCTGTCGGCGAACACCACGACAGGACGTTTAAGGTAAAGCAGGTCTGCCAGCACCACTTCACTGGCCGGAACCGCGACGAACGGCGTCTGAGCTGCGGCGGTAATCGTCAGAATACTTGTGAAAACAAGGATATAAAGTGGTTTCATGGCGCCTCCTGACTCTTCATATAGGGCAGAACGCGGCGAAACCAAAGACATGAAAGCCGGGAAATCCCGGACCAGAGGGGAATGACGATGTCGGACAAACTGACCGCATGGCAGGCTTTGGTTGCACGCGAGTTGAAAGGGGCGACACCTGATAGCCTGACGTGGAACACGCTCGAAGGTATTCCGGTCAAAGCATTGTATACAAAAGAAGATATTTCTGACTTGCCCTTGGACGAGGTTCCCGGCGTTGCCCCGTTCACCCGGGGTGTGCGCGCCTCGATGTATGCAGGCCGTCCCTGGACCATTCGCCAATACGCAGGTTTTTCCACAGCCGAGGAAAGCAACGCCTTCTACCGGCGCGCATTGGCCGCAGGCCAGCAGGGCGTATCGGTCGCCTTCGATCTGGCCACCCATCGCGGTTATGACAGTGACCATCCCCGCGTCGAGGGGGACGTTGGCAAGGCCGGAGTCGCCATCGACAGCGTCGAGGACATGAAGATCCTGTTCGACGGCATCCCCTTGGAAAAAGTCAGTGTTTCCATGACGATGAACGGGGCCGTGATCCCGATCCTTGCCAGTTTCATCGTGGCGGGCCAGGAACAGGGCGTGCCATCCTCCGCCCTGTCCGGAACCATCCAGAACGATATCCTGAAGGAGTTCATGGTCCGCAACACCTATATCTATCCGCCGGAACCCTCGATGCGAATCGTGGCCGACATCATCGAATACACCGCCCAACACATGCCGAAGTTCAACTCGATCTCGATCTCGGGCTACCACATGCAAGAGGCTGGGGCGAACCTGACACAAGAGTTGGCCTTCACCCTTGCCGATGGCCGCGAATATGTCAAAACCGCCATTGCGCGCGGCATGGCGGTCGATGACTTTGCTCCCCGTCTGTCGTTCTTCTTCGCGATCGGCATGAACTTCTTCATGGAAATAGCCAAACTCCGTGCCGCCCGTCAGCTTTGGCACCGGATCATGACCAAATTCGGCGCAAAAAGCACCGGCAGCCTGATGTTGCGCACCCATTGCCAGACCTCTGGTGTGTCGCTGCAAGAACAGGACCCCTACAACAACGTGATCCGCACCGCATACGAGGCGATGGCGGCGGTGCTCGGCGGCACGCAAAGCCTGCACACCAATGCGCTGGACGAGGCGATGGCCCTGCCCACCGATTTCAGTGCGCGGATCGCCCGCAACACCCAGTTGATCTTGCAAGAAGAAACCGGGATCACCCATGTCGTCGATCCGCTCGCAGGGTCCTATTACATCGAAAGCCTGACCGCACAACTCGCCGCCGAAGCCTGGACCCTGATCGAGGAAGTCGAGGCGATGGGCGGCATGACAAAGGCCGTTGCCTCGGGCATGCCCAAACTGCGGATCGAGGAATCCGCCGCCAAACGTCAGGCGGCGATCGACCGGGGCGATGACGTGATCGTGGGGGTGAACAAATACAAACTGGCGCAGCAGGATGCGATCGACATCCTCAGCATCGACAACGTGGCTGTGCGCGATGCCCAGATTGCCCGTCTGGGCACCGTGCGCGCCGCTCGCGACCCCGCCGCCGTGACGGCAGCGCTGGCAGAGCTGACCCGCCGCGCAGCCGAGGGCGGCAACCTGCTTGACGCCGCAGTCACCGCCGCCCGCGCCCGCGCCACGGTGGGCGAAATCAGCGACGCAATGGAGCAGGTCTTCGGTCGCCACCGCGCCGAGGTGAAAACACTGGCCGGAGTTTACGGTGCCGCTTACGAGGGCGACATGGGCTTTGCCGAAATCCAGCGTGACGTCGAGGCTTTCGCGGTCGAAGACGGCCGCCGCCCCCGCATGCTGGTCGTGAAAATGGGTCAGGACGGCCATGACCGCGGCGCAAAAGTCATCGCCACCGCCTTTGCCGACATCGGGTTTGACGTCGATGTGGGCCCGTTGTTCCAGACCCCGGAAGAGGCCGCACAGGACGCCATCGACAACGATGTGCATGTCATCGGCATCTCATCCCAAGCGGCGGGGCACCGAACGCTGGCCCCGAAACTGGTCAAGGCGCTGCAGGCGGCAGGGGCGGGCGACATTCTGGTGATCTGTGGTGGCGTGATCCCGCAGCAGGACTACCAGTTCCTGTATGATGCGGGTGTCAAAGCGATTTTCGGCCCCGGCACCAACATCCCCGATGCCGCGCGCAACATCCTCGCGCTGATCCGTGCCAATCGGACCTGATTTCCTGCTGGCAAAAATATCCTCGGGGGGTGAATGCCGCAGGCAGAGGGGGGCGGACAGCCCCCCTTCTTTCCCAGCCGCAAATCGGGCCTACAGTTCGATCTCTGGCCCCGTCAGCTCTTCCAGCCGCAATTCAGCGTCCGTCTTGCGCCGAATGATGATATCCCCATTCGGCAGCTTTTCAGGCGATTTGTAATAGCGGATATCGCCCAACAAAGTGATCAGGTCGCGCAGGGCTGGCTGCATCTCGCGCAACGTGGGTTCGATGTCCGACAGCGCGCGGCCCATCTCGTCCAGCGTCGGCTCCATTTCGGACATCAGACCTTCGAACAGCTGTCTGGCTCCCCGTTCCATCAGGCTCCACCCCTCTTCGGCCGGGGGCACAGGTGCTGCGTCCTGGGCGTGCACCGGGGTCGCAGCGATCAACAGGGCAAAGACAAATCTACGCATGTCTCTAGTATGGGCACAGAAGGCCACAATTTCAAATCATAACGGCAAATCGACCGTCACCGGGAAATGATCGCCGGCGAAAAACAGCGCACCGCACAGATGGAGGCCGATCTCGGGGTCGTTGAACAGATCCCGGATCGGCCACGCTCCCATGAGCAAAAAGGTCGGGCGACACCATGATGAAATCCAAAAGCGCCTCGAAATACCGCTTCGGTGGGGCCAGCCAGAACCGCGCCGTGGTGGGGGTCAGGCCCACCCGGCTGGCGAGCGCCATTTTGGCATGCGGGTCAAACAACCGGCTCCCTTGAAGTCCCAGCACGATTTCCACCCCCGAATGGCCAAACAGCCGTTCGTATTCGTCCAAACCCGGCCCGTCGTTGAAATCGCCCAGCACAATCAGACTGTCGCGGGCGTCAGATGCTCGGTGGCCCGCGCCCTGATCCACAGACACTGCGCAAGTTGCTTGCGGCGGTTTTCGATCGAGATGTGACTGAATCCGGCGGCGCTGGTGTGGCCATGCGGCGATTTCGATTTGGCATGCACCCCGATCAGCCGAGCCGACCGACCCACTCAGGCCACCGCCAGCTCCAGCGGCGGCCTGGAAAACCGGCTGACCTCGGACAGACCATCGGCATCCAGATCTTAGCGACAGGTGCCGTCAAAGCGGGGCACGGTGGTGCTTGATTGCAGATCGTGCTGCACCGACAGCCGGTCGGGGTCATAAAGAAACCCGATTTCCTGTTCGCTGTCAGAGGCATCGCCTTGCACGGCCCGACAAGCCCGCAGGCCGCCCCACGCGGCAAAGGATTGAAGCGCCGTGACTATGGACCGTTTGCCATTGGTATCCGGCCCTCGACAATCAGCACGCCGTCCACATCCATCGCACGAAACACCGCTCGCCGCTTATGCAATTGCTGCGCCCGGCTGGTCTTGTGACGGGCCGAGGCTGCATCATCCACCATGACCCGGCCTGCGTCGTCAAACAACGCGTTGAACCAATCAATGTTCCACGTCGCAAGCCGCATCACGCCGCCCGCGCGGCCGTGATTTCTTCCCATGCCATGTTCACCGCGATCAAACGCCGTTTTGCCAGCTTGACCGCCTCAGGCGGCACACCGCGCGCGATCATCACGTCGGGGTGGCTGTCCTTGACCGCCGCCCGCCACGCCGCGCGCGCCGTGTTGAAATCGGCATCATGCGCCACGCCCGGCACGTCATAGGGGTCACACGCCGCCCCTTCGGTCAACTGCGCACGGATGGCGGGGTAACACCGTGTATCAAGATCGAAGATGTCCGCGACATGGTGCAGGAACCCGTCTTCCGCCGCATGCAGCGTCGCGTCCGCGAGGGCTGCGTGAAACAGCCCGCTGATCAAATCGATGAACACGTCGCGCCGATCTCCCGCGCCAAACATGTTGCGGATTTTACGCGGATAGGCGTCAAACCCTGTCACATTCCCCCGCGCGAGGTTAAAGACGCGCGCCGCGTTGGTTTCTTCTTCGGGCGGAATGTTGAAGGCGCGGCGAAAGGCGGTGACCTCTTCCCGCGTGGCGATGCTGTCGGCCTTGGCCATCTTGGTGCCAAGGGCGATCACCGCGATGGTGAGTGCGGCATAAGCTTCTGGCACTGGGGACGCGCGCCGCCGGTCAAAGACCACGCTCAGTCCTTCGCCTGCGGCAAGGGCGGAAAAGGCTTCGCTGATGCGGGTCCAGATCGAGATGCGAGGCTCTGTAGCCGCCGCAACTGCGGCTGTCAGGTCGGAAAATGCCGCGATTGCATCATTCCAGCGCCCGCACCCCGTGCGGCGTTGCAAAAAACGCCCGCATCCGGTGCAGTCCGGTCACAAAGGTCACCCTTGGGTCACGGATCCGCCCCGTCAGCGCGTCTCCAAGTGCTGCGGCCTGTGGATGCCAGACCTCCAGCAAGGTCAGTCGCACCCCCTGATCGGGCAGCGCCTGCGCCGGGTGTGCCGTCCCCTGCCACTGGATCAGCGCCGGAAACGCCCCGTCGAACGGCAGCTTGCCGTCGTCCGGCACCGCCATCTGCCAGCGATAATCGCCCCGCGCCAAGGCTGTAGGCGTCCCGGCCCCCGCTGGGCTTGCGGCCAGTTCCGCGCCCAGATCGTCGCATTGCGCCACCCAGTTGGTCAGGCGCGGCGCACCCTTGAAATGATCAAGGTCGAACCAGCGTGGCCAAGCCGGGGCAGGGGCCGCAGGGTCCGCCGCGATCACCTCCAGATACAGATCGCCCAGCGACAACAGCCGGTTGTGGGTGCCCATGTGGGGATGCACGCCCCCCCCGGCCATCGAAACGCCCAACGCCGTCTCTACCCAACCAACACCGTCGTCCAACGTCGCCGCCGACACCGCCAGATGATCCAGTCGCAGCATCACGAAGCCTCCAGCAACCTGGTCTGTGCCCGCAGCGACACCGCCAGCGATGAAAACCGCGCCTGCGCCACCTCGCCAAACAGATCGCGACCCAATGGCGTCAGTTCCAACTCCAGCAGAGACTTGCGTGGATGCCAGTAAAGCCGCCCCGCCTGCGCCGGATCGCCAATGGCAAACATCGCGGCAAACCGCATCGCCTTGCCCAGCACTTCGGCATCCTGCATCTCGTCTTCGGTCAGCAGTCGGAACAGTGGCTCCATCCGCGACCCCGTGCGGCTGTTCTTGTAGCGGTGCAGCAACGCCAGTCCCAGAAACACCCGCCCTGCATGGTCCAGCCCGCCAAGGTTGGCGCGTGTCGCGTTGTCAAAACAGGCCTCGGCGCGGTAATCCGGGTGCGCGCGCCAGGTCGTGTCGTGCAAGAGGCACGCCGCCTTGATCAGCCGCGTGCGCTCTTTGGTCGCATCGCGGAACAGCGGTGTCAGAAACTCGAACAGCTTCTTGCCAAAACCGGGGATGCGCGCCTGCGTCATCTCGGCCATCCGGGCCGCCTCGATCAGCGGATCGCGTTCGCGCAGCATTTGCGGCATCTGTTCATAAAGCAGCCCCTCGCGGATGCCGTAAGCCGAAATGTCGATCTCGGACGGCTTCAGCACCGCCAGCATCTGCCGCAACACCTCGCAGGCCAGCGGCACCAGTTCCATCCGCTCGGCCGACGTCCCGGTGCGCGCCCGCAACACGCCGGCATCGCTGGCGGCAATCCAGTCCAGCGTGTCCAGCAGGTTGCGCTCGGTCATCCGGTATTCGTGCAGCACCGTCAGCGGATAGCTGCGCCGTTCCATGTCCATCCGCGCAATCACCCGCCATGACCCACCCACCAGGTAAATCCGCTCGCCTTCCGATTTCAACTGCTCTTGCGCGTCCTTCAGGATGCGGGCGATGTGGGCGGTCAGTTTTTTCGGCCCGCCGTCGATCTGCTGCAGCCGGAACGGGCCCAGCGGCGTGCTCAGCCGTTTGCCCACCTTGCCGCCCCCGATCCGCGCCAGCTCCATCGAACCGCCACCCATGTCGCAGACGATCCCCTTGGCATCGGGCCAGCCCAGCAGCACGCCCTGCGCCGACAGCCGCGCCTCTTCGTCACCGTCGATCACCCACAGTTTCAGCCCGGTTTCCGCCAGAACCTGCCGCTGAAATTCGGGCCCGTCTTCGGCTTCACGGGTCGCGGCGGTGGCAACGACGGTAAGGGTTTGTATGTCCATCCCCTTGGCGAGCAGGGCAAACCGCTTCAACGCCGCCAGTGCCCGCGCGCGGCCCTCGGGGTTCAGCCGCCCGGTTTCGACAAATCCTTTGCCCAAACCGCACATGATCTTTTCGTTGTAGAAATAGGCAGGGCTGCGTGCAGCCCCATCGAACACCACCATCCGGACCGAGTTCGACCCGACATCGACCACCCCCACCCGGCTCAGCGCGCGGGACGAGGGGTGTTCGAACAACGGGCGGCCAAACAACCCCCAATCATCGCCCGCAATCGGCGTCGCAGTGTCGGCTGTCATGGTGCAATCCCCGGAGATGCGGTGCGCTCGGTATCCGCTGCATGGGTTGGCGGGTCAAGCCTGCCGTGAAGGCAAGGCAGGTCGTGCAAGACACGACTGTCGCGGCAAGTTGCTGCCCCTTCGTCTGTTCATAAATATCCCACGGGGGTCCGGGGGTGTGAAACCCCCGGTGCGCGTCGGGCCCCATGCCCCTTTCAGGCCAACTGAGGCACATCCTTGGCCCCGGCCGTCCCGCGCCCCGACAAACTGGGGTTTTCCATGAAAAACCTGTGGCAATTGAACAGCTTGCTATCCCCTCCGCCAAGATCGCGCTTGTATCGGCCATCCGGCCCCAGAACCCAGCTTTGCGCCTCGTCCGCCAGATTGGCCGCCATGATCTGCCCCACGATCTGCGCCTTTACGGTGGGGTTCATCGCCTCGACCAGCGTTTCGACCCGCCGTGTCAGGTTGCGCCCCATCCAGTCTGCGGACGAGAAAAACACCCGCGCTTTCGTCGAAGGCAGGCCAGTGCCGTTTCCGAAACATACGATCCGCGAATGTTCCAGAAACCGCCCGACGATGGACTTCACCCGGATGTTTTCCGAAAGTCCCCTGATCCCCGGACGCACCCCGCACATCCCCCGGATGATCAGTGAGATTTTCACCCCCGCGCCACTCGCGGCATACAACGCGTCGATCACATCGGGTTCGATCAGGCTGTTCATCTTGGCCCAGATTTCCGCCGACCGACCGGCGCGGGCATGGTCCGCCTCGGCCGCGATCATCTCGATCAGGCGCGATTTGAGCGAGATCGGCGCAATTGCGATGTTCTCCAACCCCTGCGGCTGCACATAGCCTGACAGGTAGTTGAACACCTTGGTCGCATCGCGCCCAAGCGCCGCATCGCAGGTAAAGAACGACAGGTCGGTATAAATCCGCGCGGTGATCGGGTGATAGTTTCCGGTGCCGTAATGGGTATAAGTCACCAACTGGTCGCCCTCGCGACGCACGACCGTGCTGATCTTGGCGTGGGTCTTGTAGTGGATAAAGCCGTAAACGACATGCGCGCCCGCCCGCTCCAGCCGCCGCGATTGCCGGATGTTGGCGGCCTCGTCGAATCGCGCCTTCAATTCGACCAGTGCCGTGACCGACTTGCCCGCCTCTGCCGCTTCGCACAACGCGGCCACGATCGGGCTATCCTGACTGGTGCGGTAAAGCGTTTGCTTGATCGCCAGCACATTCGGGTCGCGCGCCGCCTGTTCCAGATAACGGATCACCATGTCGAACGTCTCGTATGGGTGGTGCAGCAGCATGTCCTTTTGCTGGATCGCTGCGAACATGTCGCCGTCATGGTCCTGCACCCGTTCGGGCACGCGCGGGGTGAACGGCGGCCACAACAAGTCGGGCCGCGATCCCAGCACAAGTTCCTTGAGGTCGGACACCCCCAACAGACCCCGCACCTCGACCACTTCTTCATCGGTGACCGCAAGTTCCGCCATGATCAAGGCGCGCAACTGGCTTGACGCCCCGGTCGAGATCTTCAGCCGGATCACATCGCCCCGACGGCGGCGCTTCAGCGCCGTTTCAAACTCGCGCACCAGATCTTCGGCCTCGTCCTCGACCTCCAGATCGCTGTCGCGCAAGACACGGAACGCGCAATGCCCCCGGTCGGTATAGCCGGGAAACAGCATGTCCAGATGCAGCAGCAGCAATTCCTCCAGCGGCAGAAACCGGTTTTCCCCCGGCTTGCCCGGCAGCGGCACAAACCGCGCGATCTGCTGCGGGATCGGCAACAGGGCCTGCAACGGGCGATTGTCGGTGGTGCGTTCCAGTTCCAGCGCAAGACAGAAGCCGGCGTTCGGGATGAAGGGAAAGGGGTGCGCCGGATCGATGGCCAGCGGCGACAGCACCGGAAACACCTTGTTCAGAAAGTGTTGCTCCAGAAACTTCAGGTCGCGCTGGGTCAGCTTGGACCGGGTCAACAGAACGATCCCCTGCGCCTCCATCTGTTTTTTCAGCTTGTTGAACACGGCCTGCTGGGCCTGCATCAACCGTCGCGCGTCGGCATGGATCAGCTTCAACTGATCTTTCGCCGTCCGCCCATCCTCGGACAGACGGCCATTGCCGGCCCGCACCAGCGCGCGCAGACCCGCCACGCGAACGGTGTAGAACTCGTCCAGATTGGTCGCCGAAATTGACAGGAACCGCAGCCGTTCCAACAACGGAACCGCAAGGTTCGACGCCTCTTCCAGCACCCGCCAGTTGAAGGCCAGCCACGACATCTCGCGGTTGAAAAACCGCCCGGTCCCGGTGATTTCGGTCGTGGGCAGCGTCACGGCGGCGGGGAAGGTGGCCTTCAGAAAATCGGCTTGGGTCATGATACTCGGATTTATTGCAAGCAGACAGGGTTGGCGCATCCTGCAAGGTCGGTCAATCCTTGTCGAGCAATTCCCCCGCCAGCGCCCGCGTCACCGCCCGCCCTTGGGCCAGTGCAGCACCGTCCAACAGCGCCACCACTCCGGCCGCCGCGCCAAGCGATCTCTCGATCCGGGGCACCAGATAGGCGATCAGATTGGGTGGCACGGTGATCTGGCGGTCGGCAAACAGCTTGATCAGCACCGCCGACAGCAGCGCATCATCGGCAGCGTCCAGCCGCGCAAGGCCCGCAGCCTGCATCCGGCTGACCAGATCGGGCAGCGCCAGCCCCCAATCGCGCGGCGGAGCGTTTGCGGTGATCAGCAACCGGCCGGCAGGCAGGATAAGGTTGTGCAGATGAAACAGTGCAGCCTCTGCGCGCGCATCGCCCGCCACATGGTGGGCGTCCTCGACAGCCACCCTGGGGCCCAGCGACGGCAGATCCACCCCCGCCAGTTCACCCCCCGCCAGCACAATCGCATCCGCCGCCGTGGCCCAGATATGCGCGAGATGCGTTTTGCCCGCGCCGGACGGCCCCACCAGCACCAGCTTGCCACCGGGCCACTCGCGCCACGCCTCTACCGCCTGCAACGCTGGGGCATTGCTGGCCGATACGAAGAAATCCTCGCGCCGCAACCGAACCGGCACGCCAAGATCGAAGGTCATTTGGCCTCGCATCAGGCCGCGTCGTCGTCAAGGTCAATGTCACCGGTCTGCACCGGATCGGCCCGCCCCGCGACGCCCTGATACAGCAGACTGGCGTTGTATTGCTGAACGCCAAAGCGGATCAGAACCCCCATCGCCGCCGCAATCGGCACTGCCACCAGCATTCCCACGATGCCGAACACCGACCCAAAGACCGACAGGGCAAAGATCAGCCAGACCGGATGCAACCCCACCGATTCTCCCACCAGCTTGGGCGTCAGGATGTTGCCTTCCACGAATTGCCCGAACCCGAAGATCGCGGCGATGATCCCGATCGACAGCCAGTCGCCCCAGAACTGAAACAGCGCAAGGCCAATCGCCAAGGCCCCCCCGATCAGTGCGCCGACGTACGGGATAAACGTGATCGCCCCGGCAATCGCACCCACGACCAGCCCGAACTGCAATCCCGCCACCATCAGCGCCACCGAATAAAACGTCCCCAGCAGCAGACAGACCGTCAACTGCCCGCGCACAAAGGCCGACAGCGTCGCGTCAATCTCGCCTGCCAGGCGGCGCACCACCGGGGCATGATCGCGCGGCAACAGCGCGTCCAGTTTTGCCACCATATGGTCCCAGTCCATCAGCATGTAAAACGCCACCACCGGAACCACCACGATGAACACCACCGCGTTGATCACCCCCAACGCCGACGACAGCACGCCTTGCGCCAACTCGCCGCCCTTCGCCTGAATTGCCGTGGCAATCTGCGCCAGCGTCTGCCGGATGGTCGAGGTGCTGTCCTGCAATTCGGGAAAGCGTTCGATCAGAAAGGTCTGGAACTGGCTGGCGAAGTCAGGGGCGGAATTCACCAGCGCCGTCAACTGCTGCACCAGTGTCGGGATCACCGAAAGCACCAGCAAGACAACCATCACAACAGCGCCCAACGTCAACAAGGACGTCGCAGCGATCCGGCTCATGCCCAACCGCTCCAGCCGGTCCGCCACCGGGTCCATGAAATAGGCGACGGCTCCACCCACCAGAAAGGGCAGGATCACGTCCCCCAGAAACCACAACAGGGCAAACAAGACGGCAAGGGCCACGCCCCAGTATTTCGCCTGTTCCCGGATCGAAAGTGCCATACCCGCGCCCCTTGTTGCGCCCGAACAGGCGTCCGTTTCGCATATCACCTTGACCGGACTGCGATGCAAGAGAAATGGCCTTGATCCGTGGGGATCTAGGCCAGATTGCGACTTGGTGGCAGGCGGGACGGGTGCCCGGCAGCTGGACTTTGTAGATCACCTGGATCACGCCGTTGTCTGCCTTGATAACAGCCACAACAAGATCGGCCACCGTGCCCGTGCCATAGGCAATCGTCACGCCCGGTCCTTTGGTGATGCACAGCCGCTGCGAGGTCAGCAGCGTTTGAAGTCATTCGATCCCGCAGGAATCGCGGCTGCGAACAGCATGCGGTCGTCGACGTGATACAGCAGATTGTCGGTCAACTGGCCCTTGTATCCGGGCTTCAGCAGGGATTCGATCGCGCCTGCGGGCAGGGCTGCAAACGCGCCGTTCACCGGTGCGAACACCGTGAACGGGCCCGGCCCCGCCGGTGTTTCAGCCAGCCCGGCCCCGCCGGTGTTTCAGCCAGCCCGGCAGCGGTCACGGCCGCGACCAGCGTAGAAAATTGCGGATCACCTGTGGCGATTTCAGGGATGGATTTCGCCTGAACAACGCCGGAAATGGTCATTGCAGCAAATGCCGTCGCCAGAAAGAATGCTTTGATCATCTTGGTCCCCTTCTGGGATCGTCCAAGTCACACATCCGATGCCGGATGGGACGGTGTTACGCAGGGGAAGCTACGCCGGGTCATTGAAAAACGGCTTCGTGACTCCGTGTGATCTGCCTGAAAAATGTCTGCACAGGGGGTGTACAGGGGGTGTGCGGCAGGTGCATCGCTGTTTGGCCATGCTTGCAGGGTCGGGGCCTAGCCGTTAGGAACGTGGCAACCGCTCTTGACCCGAGGCTCCCATGCGTCTGACCCGCTATTTCTTGCCAGTCCTAAAGGAAAATCCTGCCGAGGCGCAGATCGTCTCGCACCGCTACATGTTGCGGGCAGGCATGATCAAGCAGCAAGCCGCAGGCATCTATTCATGGATGCCCTTGGGTCTGCGCGTGCTGCGCCGGATCGAGGCTATCGTGAATGAAGAACAAGAGCGGGCAGGCCACATCCCCCTGCTGATGCCTACCCTGCAACCCGCTGATTTGTGGCGCGAATCTGGGCGATACGATGACTACGGTCAGGAAATGCTGCGCATCAGGGACCGGCAGGACCGCGAGATGCTGTATGGTCCGACCAACGAGGAAATGATCACCGACATCTTCCGCGCGCATGTGAACAGCTACAAGGATCTGCCGCTGACGCTTTACCATATCCAGTGGAAGTTCCGCGACGAGCTGCGCCCAAGGTTCGGGGTGATGCGGGGGCGCGAGTTCCTTATGAAGGACGGCTACAACTTCGACATCGACCGGGACGCGGCGATCCATGCCTATAACCGACATATGGTGTCGTATTTGCGCACCTACGAACGCATGGGCCTGACAGCCATCCCGATGCGCGCCGCCTCTGGCCCGATCGGCGGGGACAACACGCATGAGTTTCTGGTGCTTGCAAGTACCGGAGAATCCGAGGTTTTCTTTGATTCTGCCGTCACCGATCTAAAGCTTGGCAACCGCGAAGTGGATTATGACGACCGGGCAGCGGTGGCCGCAGTCTGTCAGGAATTCACCACCCTTTACGCCCGCACCGATGAAACTCACGACCAAGCCGCCTTCGACGCCATCCCCGAGGAACGCCGGAAAGTAGCGCGGGGAATCGAGGTCGGGCAGATTTTCTATTTTGGAACAAAGTATTCCGAGGCGATGGGTGCCACGGTCGTGACCCCAGAAGGCACCCGCGTGCCAGTAGAAATGGGCTCGCACGGCATCGGCGTCAGCCGCCTTCTGGGCGCGATCATCGAGGCGAGCCATGACGACAAGGGCATCATCTGGCCCGAAGGCGTGACACCCTTCCCGGTCGGCATCGTCAATTTGAAACAGGGCGACGCGGCTGCCGACGCGGCCTGCGACGGTCTGTATAAAGCCTTGATGGCCAAGGGCTTGGAGCCTTTGTATGATGACCGCGAGGAACGTGCCGGGGCGAAATTTGCCACGATGGACCTGATCGGCCTGCCGTGGCGTATCACCGTCGGCCCGCGCGGCCTTGCCAACGGAATGGTCGAACTTGCGTCAAGAAAAACAGGTGTTTCCGAGGAACTTCCCCCTGCCGCCGTCGTTGACAGGATAGCAGAAATTTACGCAGGCATCTGAGCCCGCAACAGGAGAGAGCCCCATGGAATACCGTCGTTTAGGCAAAGCCGGCCTGCAAGTCAGTGCGTTCTCTTTTGGCTCCTGGGTTACTTTCGCCAAACAGGTCGACATCGCCCCGGCCAAGGAACTGCTGTCCGCAGCCTATGATGCGGGCATAAATTTCTTCGACAACGCAGAGGGTTACGAACAGGGCAAGTCCGAATTGGTGATGGGGCAGGCCATCGAAGAACTGGGGTGGACCCGCGACAGCTTTATCGTGTCGTCCAAGGTATTCTGGGGCGGCCAGAAACCAACACAGCGCGGCCTTTCGGCCAAGCATGTGACCGACGCAGCCCATGCAGCGATCAAGCGGTTGCGCGTTGACTATCTTGACCTTTACTTCTGCCACCGCCCCGATGTCGACACGCCGATCGAAGAAACCGTGCGCGCGATGCACAACCTGATCTTGCAGGGTAAGGTGCTGTATTGGGGCACGTCGGAATGGTCCGCGCAGCAGATCACCGAAGCCCATCTGATCGCGAGGCGGGACGGATTGACCCCGCCGACGATGGAACAACCGCAATACAATCTTTTCGAACGGGAAAAGGTCGAAGCAGAATATCTGCCGCTTTATGACATCGGCCTTGGCACAACGATCTGGTCGCCGCTGGCGTCTGGTCTGCTGACAGGCAAATACAACGAAGGAATTCCGCAAGATAGCCGGGCCAACCTGCCGGGTTACGAATGGATAAAGGACCGCCTGAACAGTGCGGATGGCCGCGACAAGTTGGAAAAGGTCAAGGCGCTTGCCCAACTGGCTGGTCAGGTCGGCTTGCCAGTGCACCATATGGCCTTGCTATGGTGCCTGAAGAACCCCCACGTCTCGACCGTCATCCTTGGTGCGTCGCGGCTGGACCAGTTGACCGACAATCTGGCCTCTTTGCAGTCCGCCGATCTGATGACGGCCGACGTGATAGCGTCGATCGAAGAGATCGTTGCCACCAAACCGGCCGGTCCACAGCGGTTCTAGCGGGTAATGAGGCGCATAATTGGCATGACAGGCGGCGTTTCGGGGGCGGCGGGGCTGCCGCAGTTCCCCGAGTTTTCGCAGCACCATCTGCAACGCCTTGCGGGAAAGGTGGATGCTCTGTCGGCTGTGGTCGAGGATTTTGATGCGTCAGCCACCCGCAACAGCCTGACCCGCGATACGGCGCTAAAGGAACTGGCGGGGACCGCGTTTCTGGCGGACCGGCAGGCGGACATGCGACGCAGTTTTGTCGATCAAGCCCGGCTGGCTGCCGATCTGGACCAATTGCGGGACGTCACACCGCTGGAACGCCTGACCATGCAGCAGCGGCTGGGTGACAGCGAAAGGCTGACAGCCGCCTGGGCCGATTTTCGTCCGGCGATCCCGATTGCGCCGGACGGTGCATTGTCTGCCGGGGTGAGGTCTGTGGTGGGTTGGGGGCTGCTCGCGGGCTTGTGGGCGCTGCTGTGCGATTCGTTTCGCAGGGCGGGCTGCCTGAGGCCATCCCACAACTGTGACGTGGCGCGCGCGCACCCCGCTTGACCCTGCGGGTCGCACCCCGCATGTTGCGCAAAAAGCCTGCATGTCGTGCAAGAAGAAAGAGCAGCCCGTGACGCCGACCGCCCCGTTTTCGCGTTTTGAACGCATGATCGCCTGGCGCTATCTGCGCGCCCGCCGCGCCGAAGGCGGGGTCAGCACGATGACATGGATCAGTCTGATCGGCATCACGCTGGCCGTGTTCGCTCTGATCGCGACGCTGGCAGTGCGGGCGGGATTTCGGGCCGAGTTTGTCGATACTATCCTCGGTGCCAACGCCCATGTGACGGTCTATTCCGCCGGTCATCTGAACGAGACGGGGCAACTCGTCAAAGGCTTTGCCGATTACGACAGCATAGCGGCAGACCTTGCAGCCCTTCCCGGCGTGACGCGGGCTGCACCTTTGATCAAGGGGCAGGTCATGGTGACCGCGGGGCAGGGCAGCACCGGGGCAGAAGTGCTTGGCATCTCGACCGCCGATCTGAAATCCATCCCGCGGGTCGGGATCGGGGCCGATGCCTACGGCGACATCAGTTCTTTCGATCAAGGCATCGCCATCGGGTCGGGCATTGCACAGCAGTTGGGGGTCACGATCGGCGACAAGCTGCGGCTGATTGCGCCCACCGGCACCAAGACCCCGATGGGGGTAAGCCCGCGTATCAACGCCTATGAGGTCGTCTATATCTTTACCTCGGGCAGCTACGCCATCGACCGGACCCGAATCTACATGCCGTTTGCCGAGGCGCAAAGCTATTTCAACCGCGAAGGGCTGGCGGATGAATTTGAAGTAATGGTGGAAAACCCTGAAAAAATTGACGGTTACGGTGCAGCCGTGTCGCGTGTCGGCGGCCCTGAGGCCATGTTGTGGACGTGGCAGGATTCGGCGGGGTCGTTTCTGCGCGCTCTGGATATTGAGGACAACGTGATGTTTGTCATCCTGTCCATCCTTGTGTTGATCGCGTCAATGAATATCGTGTCGGGTTTGATCATGCTGGTGAAAAACAAGGGGCGCGACATTGGAATCCTGCGCACCATCGGGCTGACCGAAGGCTCGATCCTGCGGGTGTTCTTCATGTGCGGCGCGTTCACCGGGCTGGTGGGGACGGCAGCGGGGGTGGTGCTGGGCTGCCTGTTCGCAATCTACATCGACTCGATCTTTTCGGCGGTAAACTATCTGGCCGGCGGCGGGGTTTGGGACCCTTCGATCCGGGGGATCTACGCGCTGCCTGCCAAGCTGCGGGCCAATGATGTCGGGGCTGCGGTGGCGCTGTCGCTGGGGCTTTCGTTTGTGATCACATATTTTCCCGCACGACGTGCCGCGCGAATGAACCCGGTCGAGGCGCTGCGTTATGAGTGATTGGGCGCTTGATCTGACGGACATCGACAAGGGCTTCAACCGTGGCAAGCCATCAGAGGTGATCGTGCTTCGGGCGGCAACGGTGCAGGTGGCTGCGGGCGAGGTGGTGGCGCTGGTGGCGCCATCGGGTGCGGGCAAATCGACACTGCTGCACATCGCGGGCCTGCTGGACACCGCCGATGCGGGCCATGTGCGCCTGTCGGGGCGTGATATGACCGACCTGTCGGACCGTGACCGCACGGCGGCAAGGCGCGATCAGATCGGTTTCATCTACCAGTTCCACCACCTGCTGCCCGAGTTTTCTGCGTTGGAAAACGTCGTGTTGCCGCAACTGGCGAATGGGGTTTCGGCAGACGCTGCCCACACCCGCGCGATGGATCTTTTGACCCGCACCGGTATTGCCGCACGCGCGGGCCACCGCCCGGCGGCATTGTCAGGCGGCGAGCAGCAGCGCGTGGCCTTTTGCCGCGCACTTGCCAACGCACCGCGTTTGTTGCTGGCCGACGAGCCGACCGGAAACCTTGACCCTGCCACCTCGGATCAGGTCTTTGCCATGCTGATGCAGGTAGTGCGCGAGACGGGGCTTTCGGCGCTGATTGCGACGCACAACCTTGACCTGGCCGCCCGCATGGACCGCATCGTGCGGCTTCAGGGGGGGCAGGTGGTGGGATGACCTTGTTCTGGATCAAGGCGCTGCGGCGCGTGTGCCGGTAATTTGCACGGTCAGGAGGACTGCCATGCAACCGAGCCATGTTCTGATCGCCATCGCTTGTCTTGCCCTTGCCGCCTGCATGGTGCCGATGCCTGAACCCGTGCCAACCGGGACCGAGGATTTCGCCACATATTGCGCGGTTTGCCACGGGGACTGCGGCAAAGGCGACGGGGCGCTGGCCAGCACGCTGGACCGCCGCCCCGCGGACCAGACCCGCCTTGCCGCCCGCAATTACGGTGTATTCCCGGCAAGCAATGCGATACCGAAAATCTAGGGTTATGCCGATGGCCGCGACGGCGGTTGGGTGATGCCCAACCTCGGTCCGTTGCTGGCGGGCGATTTGATCCCTTATGACGGCGGCGGTGTCCGCCCATCTATTGCGCCAAACGTTTGATAAAAATGAAATATACACGATCTTTCTTGCAGTCTATACCGCCTCTACTCCAAAACCCGAAAGTTCTCGTGTGTTATGACGCGGAAGTTGTCTGACACCTTGTCGCGGAATTTCTTCCATTCCTGCGGGATGGTTTCTCGCATGAACGCAAGAATGGCGTCGGCAAACTTTTTCTGACTTGGGTAATAGCGATTGTGG
>Ga0209702_10002096_pt1 | contig 35926 bp, 35 predicted proteins | sample FRY01_FD_187210 | JGI IMG/M metagenome (GOLD analysis project Ga0209702, IMG submission 187210) | Freshwater microbial communities from Lake Fryxell liftoff mats and glacier meltwater in Antarctica - FRY-01 (SPAdes) (version 2) | ecosystem: Environmental > Aquatic > Freshwater > Ice > Glacier...
AGATCGCCCTGAACCCGCGAGAGGCGATTTTGCGCCGCCTCGGCCATGCTGGCGGCTACCGGGTCGTCGCTGGCGCGCAGCACCCGTTTGCCAGTGGACAGCCGCTCTTGCTGCGCAGCCAGATCGGCCTGGCGCCGCGCCAAGGTGCTGATGGTGGTGTCGTAGCTGTTGGCGGTGGAGACTCTCATGTAATGCCCTTGTTATCGACCGACGGTCTGCAGCAGCGTGTCAAAGGTGCTCTGTGCAATTTGCAAAAACTTTGCCGCAGCCTGGTAAGACTGCTGGTACTGCAGCAGCCGGGCGGCCTCTTCGTCCAGGTTCACGCCCGAGACACCGGCGCGGGCTTTCTCGCTGCTGGTGGCGATTTGGGCGGTGAAGTCGGCAGAGAATTTTGCCGACTGCACCGCCGTGCCAAGTGAAGAAAACAGGCTGGTGTAGCCGTCGGCCAGCGGTACCCCATCAAAGGTGGGCTGCTCGCGCAGCACCAGCATGGCGCCAGCGTTGCCGGTGTTCTGGCGGGTGGAGCCAGCTGGCGCGGCGTCGACGGTGAAGGCGTCGCCCGGGCCCGGGCTGCCGCGCAGGGTGAGGCTCCAGCCGTTGAATTCGATCGGCTTGCCCGGTACAAAGTTGTAGCTGGCGACGGCGGCGGGTGGGGATGGGTTGTCCGGTGGCGGGCTACCAGGGCCCAGGCCAGTCGCAGAAAAGCCCCCACCGGGAAGAAATGTGAGGGTGACGGAAGGAACGGGGCTTCCCACCGGGCTGATGGCAGACAGCCGCTCCATGCTCAGCCCGCTGCTGTTGCCGTCGCCTGCTCTGACCCGCACCGGGCTGGCGGCAGCGAGTTGGTTGGCTGCGGTCAGGGACATGGTGAGGTTTATCGCCGCGCCACTGTCGGGACGAAACACAAAGCGGTCGCCGGCGGCGAGCGAGTCCACCGTGAAGGTCAGCCCGTCGAGCACAAATGGCCCCGTACCGGTCAATGAGGTGGTGGTGCCGTCCCGCGTCACATCGACACCGCCGCTTGTGACGAGCAGCTCGTACTCGGGCACAGGCAGCCTGGGCTGACCGCTCAAGGACACACTGGCCTTGGCCGTCGAGTTGCCGCTTGCCGGCACGCCTGCAACGGTCGGGCGCGCAAAGAAGTCTCGGCCCGAGCCGTCGTTCAGATCCACACCCAGTCGGTGCTGTTCATTCACCTTGGCGGCCAACCCAAAGCCCAGGCGATCGAGCTGGCTTTGCATGTCGGGCAGGTCCTGACGGAGAAACGTCATCAGACCAGCAAGCTCGCCGCCGCCCAGCGCTTTGTCGTCCAGCGGCGTTCTGACGCCGCCCTGCACGAACGCCAGAACCCTGGGGTTGCTGCCCTTCGGGAAGTCCAGCTTGTTGGCGTTTTGCCCCAGCACCAGCGGCTGGCTGCCGCCGACAAAGACGCTGACCGTGCCGTCTTCTGCGGGCACAGTGGCGGTCTGCACGTACTGGTTGAGCTGGCTGAGCAGCTGGTCGCGCTGATCGAGCATGTCGTTGGGCGTGTGGGCCGAGCCCCGGGTTTCGGAGATGCGCTGGTTGAGCGAGGCCAGATCCTGCGCCAGCCGGTTCACTGTCTCCACCGTGCCCTGCACCTGCAGCTCTGTGCCCAGCTTGTGCTGGTCGAGCTGGCGGGCGGTGTTGCTCAGGCGGGCCGCAAATTCGTCGCCGCGCGCGATCACCACCGCCCGCGCGGTGAGGTTGCCGGGCGCAGAAGCCACGTCTGACCAGGCGTTCAGCATGCTGTTCATGGACGCGCCCAGGCCAGTGGAACCGGTGGGGAACAGGTCTTCCAGCTGCTTGAGCTTGGACAGGCGCACGCCGTCGGCCGAGGCCGCCGATTTCGCCAGGCTGGCCTCGCGCGTCAGGTAGGTGCTGTGGTTGCGGGTGACGGTGGCAATCTCCACACCCTTGCCGAAGAAGCCGTTGCCAAACGCCTGGTGACCGGCAGACTGAAGCAACACGTTCTGGCGCGAATAGCCTTCGGTGTTGACGTTGGAAATGTTGTGGCCAACCACCTGCAGTGCCGCCAGGTTGGTGGTGAGCGCCCGGGTCGCGATGTTGATGGCAGAAGACATGTCAAACCGCCCCTGAGCCGCGTTGGAGCATCAGCGTGCTGTTGATCGCACGGCTGAGCTTGGCGGCATACAGCGGGTCGGTGGCGTAGCCGGCCTGCTGCAGGCTGGTTGCAAAACCCTGTGCCGAATGCAGCTGGCCCATCACCGGCTCGTAGCGCGGGCTCTGGCTGATCAGGCGGGCGTAGTCGCGGAACGACTCGGCGTAAGAGTCGTAGGCGCGAAAGCGCGCGGTGAGCTTGCGCGGCTCGCCGTCGATGTACTCGGTGGTGGTGATCTCAGCCACCTTGCCACCCCAGCCGCCGGTGGCCTTGATGCCAAACAGGTTGTGCGCATTCAAGCCATCGGCATGGCGAATTTCGCTGCGGCCCCAGCCGGTCTCGTGGCCGGCCTGGCCGATCATGAAACTGGCCGGAATGCCCGACTCGCGCGCCACCGCCGCTGCCACTTCGCCGTGCTGCGCCACAAAGCCGGCCTGGCGCGGCCCGGCGCTGGCGCGGCTCACCGTGCTGGCCTGGCTCACCGCCGCCAGCGGGTTGCCGGGCGCCGCGGCTTCTGGCCCCATCATCTGGCGCCCGAGCAGGCGCTGGATGGCCTCAGACAAGCCGCCGGGCAGGCCCGAGAGCTGCACCGCAAACTGCTGATCCAGCAGATCGGCACCCAGATCGCTGCCCTCGCCATCCATCAGGCCCGACTTTTGGGTGGCTTCGCGCATGCTCTTGATCAACTCGCGCATGAACAGCGACTCAAACTGCTTGGCCGCCTCCTTGAGCGCGGTTTTGTCGTCCTTGCCCGCCGCGCCTGCGGCGTAACGCAAGGCGTTGAGCGCACCCGGGTCGGCCGCCAGGCCCTGGAACGACATCGGGGAGGCTGTCATATGATTTCCAGCTCCGCATTGAGTGCGCCCGATGCCTTGATCGCTTGCAAGATCGCCACCAGGTCTTGCGGCGTGGCGCCCAGCGCGTTGAGCGCGCGCACCACGTCGGCCAGCTGCGCGGCGGCTGGCAGCTCGATCAGTGAGCCCGTATCCTGGCTGATCTGGATGGTGGCTCTCTCGGTCACCACCGTCTGGCCACCAACCGACAAGGCATTGGGCTGGCTGATCACCGGGGTGGCACTGATGCTGACCGACAGGTTGCCATGCGACACCGCGCAAGCGGCCAGGGTCACAGCCTGGTTCATCACGATGGAGCCGGTGCGCGCGTTGATGATGACCTTGGCCACCGGCACCGGGACCTCCAGCCGCACCTCTTCCACCGCCGCCAGAAACGCCACCCGGGAATTGGGATCGGCCGGGGCGCGCAAGCGGATCACCCGGCCGTCTACCGCACGGGCGGTGCCGGTGCCGAGCTTCTTGTTGATCGCGTTGGTGACGCGCAGCGCGGTTTGAAAGTCGCTTGCGTCCAGGCCGAGGTCGATGGTTTCACCGAGCGCAAACGCGGTCGCCACCGCGCGCTCGATTTGCGCCCCGCCGGGAATGCGGCCAGCGCTCAGGTGGTTGATCTGCACCTTGCTGCCACCGGCTGAGGCACCCGCGCCACCCACCAGCAGGTTGCCCTGGGCCAGCGCATAGATCTGGCCATCAGCGCCCTTGAGCGGGGTGGTGATCAGCGTGCCGCCGCGCAGCGATTTGGCGTTGCCAATGGAGGACACCGTCACATCCATCATCTGCCCTGGCTGCGCAAAGGCCGGCAGCTGGCCGGTGACCATGACCGACGCCACGTTTTTGAGCTGCATGTTGGCACCCGGTGGGAGCGACAAGCCGAGCTGCTGCAGCTGGTTTTGCAGACTTTGCGCGGTGTAGGGCATTTGCGTGGTCTGGTCGCCGGTGCCGTCCAGCCCCACCACCAGGCCATAGCCGGTGAGCTGGTTGCTGCGCACGCCCTGCACCGAGGCGATTTCCTTCACCCGGATGCCCTGGGCCAGCGCGCCGCTTGCCGGCCACAAGAGCGCCGCCAGCGCCGCCAGCAGGATCAACGCGGCCAGCCCGCCATGGCAACTGGGCGGGTTTATCGGCAGCCATTTGGTTTTCATGAGCCCCATTTTGGGCAAGCTCAGAAAGGGATAACGCTCAAAAAGAACCGCCCCAGCCAGCCAATTGAAAGCGCTTCACCCTGCGCACCGCGTCCACGCGACTCGATGCGTGCGTTGGCCACCTGGGTGGAAGGGATCAGGTTGCCGGGCTGGATCTGGCGCGGGTCCACCGTGCCAGAAAAGCGCAACACGTCCACGTTCTGGTTGACGCCGATCTGCTTTTCCCCCGCCACCACCAGGTGGCCGTTGGGCAGCACCTCCAGCACGGTGGCGGTGATGGAGCCCGAGAAGGTGTTGGTGTTGGAGGTGGCACCCTGACCGTCAAAACCGTTGGACGACTCGGCTCCGGTCATCAGCTTGTCGAGCAGCGGCGCTTTCAGGAACGGCAACGCCGACACACTGGCAGACACACGGCCCGAGCGGTCGATCGAGGCCGACGACTTCTGGCTCGCACTCACCTGCTCGGTGATCTGGATCGTGAGGCTGTCACCAGGCAAGCGCGCCCTCGGGTCTTCAAACGCTGGCCGGTAACCCACCGCCTGAAAAATCCCCCCGGTTGGCACCACCGCCACCGGCGCCGGCGCCGCGTAGCTCACCTTGGAGACCGGCACCACATCCACCACAGGCGTGTTTTGCAACGACGCGCAGCCGGTGAGCCAGACGCCGAGCATGGCAAGAGATGAAACGCGAAGCAGGTGAATAGACATGACATTCTCGAAAAAGGAGAAACAACAAACGACTCCGGCGCGCGTGTCCAAAACCCAGAACGCCGCAGAACCGGCTTTGCCGGGCTGCCAGCGTTGCCCCTTGAGGGGTGGCGCGCAGCGACAGGGGTGGGCCATTGCTTCGGCTTTGCCGGGCCGCCAGCGTTGTCCCCTTGAGGGGGTCGCGCGAAGCGCGGCGGGGGTGGGTCAATCCTGCGGCGCGGGGGGTTACAACTGAGCCAACCGCTGCAACATCTGGTCGCTGGTCTGAATCGCCTTGGAGTTCATTTCGTAGGCGCGCTGGGTCTGGATCATGGTCACCAGCTCCTGCACCACGTTGACGTTGGAGGTCTCCACAAAACCCTGCATCACCGTGCCCATGCCCGCGCTGCCCGGCGCGCCGTTAACCGGGTTGCCCGAAGCCTGGCTCTCCGCATACAGGTTTTGTCCGCGCGGCTCCAGGCCAGCCGGGTTGATGAAATTGGCCAACTCAATGTTGCCCACCACCGCCGGCTGCGCCGAGCCCGGCAGCTTGACCGAGACCGCGCCAGTGGCGGAGATGGTGAGGCTCTGCGCCTCGGTCGGGACGGTGATCCCGCCTGTAAGCGGGTAGCCGCTGGAGGTCACCATGCGGCCCTGCGCATCGAGCTGCAGACTGCCGTCTCGGGTGTAACCGGTGGTGCCATCGGGCATGGTGACTTGCAGGAAGCCGTTGCCATTGATCGCAAGATCGAGCTTGTTGCCCGACTGCTGCAGGCTGCCCTGCTCGAACGAACGCGAGGTGGCCACGGTGCGCACGCCCAGACCGAGCTGCAGACCGGTGGGCAGCTCGCTTTGCTCGGCGCTGTTGGCGCCGACCTGGCGCAGGTTTTGGTACATCAGGTCTTCAAACACCGCGTTGGCGCGCTTGAAACCGTTGGTCGACGTGTTGGCCAGGTTGTTGGAGATGACATCCAGCTGGGTCTGCTGGGCCTGCATGCCGGTCTTGGAAATCCACAGCGAATTGATCATGGGTTGCTCCTGGAGAGAGGGTTTGGCTGCTGATGACAGCAGCGGGTGTTAGCCGTTCAGGCTGAGCAGCTGCGAAGCGGTTTTGTCGTTGGTTTCGCCGTTTTGCAACATGCGCATCTGCACCTCAAACTGGCGCCCGACCGCGATCATTCCCACCATGGCCTCGATCGGGTTCACGTTGCTGCCCTCCAGCGCGCCGCTTTGCAGCCGCGCATTGGCATCCGCCACCAGCGGATCGCCCAGCGGGCCACGAAACAGGCCGTCTTCGCTGCGCTGCAAGCGGTTGTCGGCATCGGGCGTAACCAGTTTCAGGCGGCCCAGCGTTTGTGGCGGCTGGCCGCTGACCCGCGCGGTCACGGTGCCGTCTTCGCCCATGGCGAGCTGGGCATTGGCTGGCACCACGATCGGGCCACCGTCCCCCAACATGGGCAGGCCCTGCGGGTTGACCAGCGAGCCTTCGGTGTCCACTTCCAGCGAGCCGGCGCGCGTATAGGCCTCGGTGCCGTCCAGCCCGAGCACAGCAAAGTAGCTGTTGCCACGCGCGGCCACATCGAGGTTGCGCCCGGTGCTGGTGATGGGCCCCGGCGCATCGGAATGCCCCGCTGTGGCTTCCAGCGCAAACACCCGCGTGCTCGCGCCATCGCCCCGCACGGGCACCGCCCGAAAGGTGGACAGCTCGGCACGAAACCCGGGCGTCGACGCATTGGCCAGGTTGTTCGCCAGCAGCTGCTGGCGGTGCTGTGCTGCGTTGGCGCCGGTCATGGCGGTGTAAATCAGGCGGTCCATCGCAATTCCTCCTCGGTACCAGTCAAACAGCTGAGCGCCATCAGCGCAGGTTGACCAGCGTGGACATCACCTGGTCTTGGGTTTTGATGGTTTGTGCATTGGCTTGGTAAGCGCGCTGCGCGGTCATCATGTTGACCAGTTCGGTGGTCAGGTCGACGTTGGAGTCTTCCAACGCACCAGAGCGCAGTCCGCCAAATTTGCCGTTGCCGGGCGCTCCTTGAACTGGCGCACCAGATGCAAAGGTGGCCGCCCAGGCATTTCCGGCCTGAGGCGCCAAGCCCTGCACGTTGCGGAAATCCGCCAGCGTGATTTGACCGTTGAATAGGGTTTGGCCGTTGGAGTATCGCGTGGCAATAACGCCGTCAGCTCCAATATTTAGCCCGATCATCTCTCCAGACGAATACCCGTCTTGCGATAGGTTAGAGACAGCAAACGCGTTTCCAAATTGAGTGACACCGCTCAACACGATGTCGAGTGGCCCATCCAGAAAATTATCGGCATCATTGGGGTTGCCAGATGCAACGGTGGTTGGAGCTGCCAAGACAAAACCAACTTTATCTGCGTTGGGGCCTGTGCCGCCAATGGTAGGACCTGTCAGTTTGCCGGATGAATCAAACGTGAGTGTTGCCACTGCTGTGGCGTTGTCACCTGTAACGGGAATATCCTTCAGCCCTGTAAAAACTTCCCAGGTGTTGGCAGTTGCAGTTTTTTCAAAATAGAGATTGACCGGTGATGCAACCCCCTGGGCGTCGTAGACGTTTAAAGAAGTTCCAAAGGTTGCACGCGGTGTGGACGGGATAGCCGGGGTAGCTGGTGGGCCAGGTGTAGCTGCGACACCTGCCGCCGCCCTTGCCCTTGTATCCAAATTGAATTCTGCTCTGACAACCTCAGTTGCTCTCGCGCTGATGGGTGCTGCTGTCGGCACCTGCAGTGGCTGCAATGTGACGCCTGTTGTTTTGCCTGTTAGGGTGTCGGTCGCGAAACCCAGAACATTGGCTCCCGAATTGGTTTTCAGAAACCCCTCTTTATCGAGTTTTATGGCGCCGTCTCGGGTGTAGGCAAAAGAACCATCTGGCTGTTGTAACTGGATGAATCCATCGCCGTCGATGGCGACATCCAAGTTGTTCCCCGTGACAGTCACATTGCCCTGTGAAAACTGCTGCGTCACGGCTGCAACACCCACACCAATGCCGCCACCGCCACCGCCTGATGTGCCCAGGCTGGAGGCCACGATGGCGCTGAATTCGGCCCGCGAGGCCTTCATGCCCACGGTGTTGGCGTTGGCGATATTGTTGCCGATCACATCAAGATTGCGGCTGGCGGAGTTGAGGCCCGAAAGGCCGGTTTGAAATGACATGGTCGTGTCCTTGGTTGGAGATTGAAGCTCGATGGTGGGTGGGTACGCGCCGTGGCGGAGCACTTACATGAAGGCGCGCACCTTGTCGTAACCCAGCGTGCGGCCGTCTTGCAATTGCAGGCTCATGGCGCCACCGGTGAAGCTCACCGAGGTCACGGCGCTGCGGCTGAGCGGGGTGGCTGTCACGGCCTGGCCGCCTTCGGTGGCACGCACGGAAAACCCCGCCACACGCACCGGGTCGATGCCCTTGGCGTTCCAGTTGAAGGCGTGTTGGCCAGCGGGCAGTGCGCCCAGGTTCACCGACTCAATCAGCTCGCCGTTGGTGCCCATCACATCAAGCGCCACCTGTGAAGCCGGGCCACTGAGCGCCATCGCGCCGCTGGCCTCATCGCCGTCGAAACTGAAGCGGTTGCCCTCCACCAGCGCCTGGCGCCCGATCAGCGAGGTGCCTTGCAAACCCTGCATGGCGCTGTACTGGTCGGACATGCCTTTGAGCGTGGCGTTGAGCTGCTGAATGCCGCTGACCGTGTTGATCTGCGCCATCTGCGTGGTCATCTGCGCGTTGTCCATTGGGTTCAGCGGGTCTTGGCTGTTGATTTGCGCCACCAGCAACTTCAGGAAACGGTCCTGCGCGGCCTGCGGGTCGGAATTGCTGTCGGCCTTGTCGGTGCGGGTGGTGCTGCCAACGGTGGTGCCAAGGCGGTTCAGATCGAGTGGGGCGATGTTCATGGCTCAGATCGCTTTCATTGCCCCATCTGGAGCGTTTTGAGTAGCAGGGTCTTGGCCGTGTTCATGACCTCAACGTTGTTCTGGTAGGAGCGCGAGGCCGACATCATGTTGACCATCTCTTCCACCGGGTTGACGTTGGAGTGCGTCACATAGCCCTGCCCATCGGCGCTCGGGTGGCCCGGGTTGTGCAAGCGCCGCCCAGGGGTCTGGTCCTCGGTGATGTTCTGCACCTTTACCCCGGCGTTCCCGCTGCCACCCATGGGCACGGTCTCAAACAGCACCTGGCGCGCCTTGTAGCTCTGCCCATCCGGCCCGGCCACCGCATCCGCATTGGCCAAATTGCTGGCCACAACATTGAGCCGCTGCGCCTGCGAACTGATGGCACTGCCCGAGACGCTAAAAATCGTGAACATCGACACAACAAATTCCTTTCAAACCAAACACAGGCCCCGGCACGAAATGCCCCCAACCCAGAACGCCGCGGAACCGGCTTCGCCGGGCTGCCAGCGTTGCCCCTGGAGGGGCGGAGCGCAGCGACGGGGGTGGGCCAATCCCTCGGCTTCGCCGGGCCGCCAGCGTTGCCCCTGGAGGGGCGGAGCGCAGCGACGGGGGTGGGCCAATCCCTCGGCTTCGCCGGGCCGCCAGCGTTGCCCCTGGAGCGGCGGAGCGCAGCGACGGGGGTAAGCCAATCCCTCGGCTTCGCCGGGCCGCCAGCGTTGCCCCCTTGAGGGGGTCGCGCCAAGCGCGGCGGGGGTGGGCCTAAACGCCATCACTGTCCAGTGATCGCCGTGAGCATGGTCTTCACATGCCCGTTGATGAAACGCAGCGTGGACTCGTATCGGATGCTGTTGTCCACGAAGCTGGCGCGCTCGCGGTCCAGATCGACCGAGTTGCCGTCCTGGCTGGGCTGGGTCTGCACCGTGTAGGCCATGCTGGCCGCGCCGGCTGTGCCGCGCCCGCCCAGGCGCATGTGGCCGGTGTCGGTCATGGCGGGCACGGCCGCCCGGGTGCCGCCTGAGGCCTTTTGCAGCGCGGCGGTGAAGTCAAAGTCGCGCGCCACATAGCCTGGCGTGTCGGCGTTGGCGATGTTGCTGGCTATCACCTGTTGGCGCTGCGAGCGCAGCAGCAGCGACTGGCTGTGAAAGTCCAGGCGGGCGGTCATCTGTTCCAGCATGGTCACCTCGGCGCGGTGGTGGAAAGGGGCGGTGAAACGAGCGGCTTGGGGGCCGCATGTTTCACCAAGATGAGCGCAAGTATGGGAAAACTTGAGGCTGGGCAATGGCGCAAACAAGCGCCGCATTTCGGGTCTGTTCCCACCTTTGTGCAAGCCGGCTGGCCACTACAGTGGCTGCTCGCAATACGCCCTCTTGTGCGGTGTTCTGCCCACCTGCCATCCGGCCCATTCAGGAAGTGCCCCATGCGCCCCTCGTCCTACCCCTTGCTGCGCCCGCGCCACCAGCCTGCCGCCTGGATGCGGCTGATCGCGTTCCTGTTGTTGCTCGGTGGCCTGCTGGTGGTGGCCAAGGTGCAGGCAGCCGAGCCGCCGGTCTCGGCTGGCGACAGCGCCAGCATGGAGCAACTGGCGCGTGATTTTTTGCAGCCCAGTGCGGACTCGGCCACCAGCCAGGGGACCGACCCACCACTGCGCGCCGAGGTGGTGGTGGGCTCGCTGGACACGCGGCTGCGGCTGGCGCCGTGCGCGCGGGTTGAGCCCCACCTGCCCACCAACACACGCCTGTGGGGCCGCGCTCGCGTTGGCCTGCGCTGCGTTGACGGCCCGGTTCGCTGGAACGTTTACCTGCCGGTCACGGTGAAGGCCTGGGGGCTGGCCTGGGTGATCAAGCGGCCGGTGTCGGCTGGTGAGGTGTTGACGCAAGAAGACGCCGATCTGGCCGAAGTTGACTGGGCGGCGCAATCGGCTTCGGTGCTGGCCACACCCGCCATGTGGGTGGGTCAACAGGCGGCCTACACCCTGTTGCCTGGCCAGGCGCTGCGCCAGCACATGGTGCGCGCCACCCAGGCTTTCGCTGCCGGCTCGCAGGTCCGTGTGACGCAATCGGGCGTGGGCTTTGAGGTGGTGGTGAGCGGACAGGCACTTTCCAGGGGGCTGATTGGCCAGAACACCCGGGTGCGCCTGCCCAATGGCAAAATCGTGACTGGTCTGGTGCGCGACGGCCAGACGGTTGAGCTGGCCCTGTGAGCGAGCCCGCCGGTATCTTCAAGCACCGCAGGCAAACAAGCCGTGACGCAGCCACCAAAAAAGGCCTCAAGTCGTCTCGCTTTTAAGCCGATAGTGCTTCCACAAGGCCTCGAGTCCGGGGTTTGGAGAGCGACATGAAAATTGAATCATCACCAGATTCCTACATCGGCTCCGTGGCTGGGGGCCCGCAAAAAGCGGCGTCCACCGCGGCCGCGGGTAGCGAAAACGCAACCGCCGCCGGTGCCCTGGCGGGCGCTGCGGCGGCCGCCAAACCGCAAGCCGGTGTGACGGTCACGCTGTCTTCGGCCAGCCAGGCACTGTCATCGGTCAGCGGCGCGGGCAGTGATGTGTTCAACGCCCAAAAAGTTGAGGCCATGAAGCTGTCGGTTGCCGACGGATCGTTCCAGGTCAACCCGCAAGCAATCGCCGACAAGATGCTGTCAAACGCGGCCGAAATGCTGGGCAGCACGGGCCGCTAAGGCCCGGTGCCGTTGTTCTCGGTCCCCACCATTTAATTCTGTTTGCGCCCGACCGCCATGCAACCGATGACCCCAGTCCAGGCGCGCCAACATCCTTGGCTGGTGCAGCTCAACTCGGTGCTTGACAACCTGGCCAGTGCCCTGCTGCGCGGCGATGTCCGCGCCACCGAGCAGGCCAGCGCGGCGGTGCAAGCCACCCTGCAACGCGCACCGCAGGCCCACGAGCTGGGCAGGGTCGGCCAAGCGCCGAGCGATGAAATCCGTCGAGTTTCGCAGCGCCTCACCCAGCTGCGCCAGGCGGTGCTGCGCAACGCCGCCCAAAGCCAGCGCGCGGTGCGCAGTCTGCTGCCACAGGCCGTCCCCGCCACCTACGGCCGCCAGGCAGGCCCGTCTGCCTCGTCAACCGGTGGCGCCAGCCGCGCCTATCTGTCGGCCTGAGCGCCACCGCAGCAAAGCTGTGTCTTTCTAGCGAGCGGCACGGCTGCAACCGGCTAGCGACAACACAGGCGACAGCCAGCGCTTCCGCGCTGCCGCGCTGCCGCGCTGCCGCCACAACACTACCGCCCTGGCGGCGTCTTTGCGGTGCGCAGGGAAGTACCGTTCTGGTCTCTTTTTGGACACAGGGAGACAATTTTTTCCTGTTTTTCGGCACGCAGAAAAGCGGTGTCTTCGGAACAACCGGCGCGCCGTGTCCTGGCCCCCGGTAGGTGTGGCTCAATGTTCACGCAACTTGGCGCGCAGGCGCGCAATCGACTGGCTGTGCAGCTGGCAAATGCGCGATTCGGTGACGCCCAGCACAGCGGCGATTTCTTTCAGGTTCATGTCGTGCTCGTAGTACATGCTCATGATCTTTTGCTCGCGGTCCGGCAGCAGCTTGATTGCGCCGACCAGCGCCACGCGCATGCGCTGGTCTTGCAACACAGCCGAGGGCTCGCTATCGCTTTCGCCGGCGTGTCGATCGAGAAAGCTGTCTTCGTCGTCACCGTGGCCGCTGATGTCTTCCAGGTACACCAGCTGGGTGCCGCGCACCTTGGCCAGCAGCTGCTGGTAGTCGGCCAGCGCCAAGCCCAGCTCCTGGGCAATTTCGGATTCCAGCGGTGGGCGTTGCAGCTTCTGCTGCAACCGGTGTACCGCTTTTTCGATGTCTTTCTGGCTCTTGCGCGAGCCGCGCGACATCCAGTCGCCTCCACGCAGCTCGTCGATCATGGCGCCGCGGATGCGCTGGCTGGCGAAGGTTTCAAACTGCACGCCCTGCGTGGGCTCGAAGCGCGAGATCGCTTCGGTCAGGCCGATCATGCCGACCTGAATCAGGTCGTCCACCTCCACACTGGGGGGCAGCTTGGCGATCATGTGGTGCGCCAGACGCCTCACCAGCGGTGTGTACTGGCGCAACTGCGCGTCCCGGTTCAAGGTGCCTTTGGCGGTGTACATCGTGGTTCAGCTCCAGAGCACCGGTGGGTGGTTGGGCGCGCGTTGGGCCGGGGTGGCACGGCTGGCGGCTGGGGTCAGCGCACAGGCCTGGGCGCGCAGGCCCCAGCTGGCCTGCGGCCAGACATCGACGGTCAGGCCCAGATGGCGTTGTGCGCAGCCCACCACCGTGTCCACTGCCTGCTGCAGCGGCACGCTGCCCTGACCCAGGCGGTCCGGCAAGGGCACCAGCACCGGGGACACGCCGCCTAAATGCAGCAACTTCAGCGCGCTGTAGGCATCCAGCGTGGTCTGCGTCTGATCGAGCAGCGGCACCAGCGCGCGGGCGTCCAGCCCGCCAAACACCGCCGCCAGCAACTGCGCCGGCGCAAACACCAGCACACAGACGCCAGGCGAGAAGGGTGCGGCCAGGCGCGAGAGCGCCACATCGGGGCCGGCCAGCTGCGCGGTGTGCGCCAGCGCCTGCAGCCCCAGCGCACCCGGCATCACCAGCCATTCGGTGCCCTGCGGCGCGTGTTCCAGGCCGGCAATGGCCGGGTCTTGCAGCACATGCAGCAAACCCCAATGGGTGCCCGGCTGCGGGCGCCGCCCATTCGCCTCACGCGCGCTGCCGTCGACAATCACCACCGTTTCCTGCAAGGCGGCGAGGTGGGCGGCCAGCGTGCACAGCAACTCGAAAGCCTGCGCCGGCTGGCTCAGGCTGCTCACCGGCACCACGCGGACCCCGGACAGGGGCAGCGGCGCGGCACGCAGACCAGCGGCCTGGTCGTGACCCAACTCAAACATACGAGGCTCCCAGGTGGATGCCGCGGGTCGAGGCCTGCGAGAAATAAAAGCCCATGTCGCTGGCCTGCGGGTCGTGCGCCGACTTGCCGTCGCTGCACATTGCCTGGCGCACCAGCGCTGCGGCGTCGGCCTCCTGCCAGTCTTCGGGCACCCGCTGGCCGTTGGCCACACCGCGCAGCGTCACCTTGTGGCGCACCAGCGCATCCAGCGCCGGCCCGAGCTTCACCGCCTCGTCCACCTTGGATAGCACCACGCCGTAAAGCGAGGCGGCTTTGAAGCCAGTAAACACGTCGTCCAGGGTGTCGCCGTGAGCGCCGGCGTTGACCACCAGCACCTTCTTGATCTTGGGCTGGTCAAGCACCTCCAGCATGTCCTGGATGCGCTCGTCGCGCTGGCCCAGACCGGCGGTGTCGATGATCACCATGCGCTTGTTGGCCAGCAGATTGAGCAGGTCGGTGAGCGCCTCGCGGTCGTGTGCCTGGTGTGCCACCACCCCGAGCATGCGGCCATAGGCGCGCAGCTGCTCGAAACCAGAAACCCGGTAGTTGTCGAGCGAGATCAGGCCCACACTGGCGGCGCCAAACTGCTGCCCGCACTGCGCAGCCAGTTTGGCGGCGGTGGTGGTCTTGCCAACACCGGTGGCGCCGATCAGCGAGATCACGCCGCCCTCTTGCGCCAGACCAGCGCCGGGCGCTGCCACCTTCAGGTTGCGGGTGATCACGTCCACCAGCCAGCGCACCGCTTCGGCGGCGTTGCTCTCAAGCGGCACCCGCTCCAGCACCGCGCGCGAAATCGACGGCGAAAAACCGGCGCGAATCATCTTGAGCATGAGCTGGGACTGAACCGGGTTCTGTTTGGCGGCACCCAGCCAGGCCAGGGTGTTGAAGCGTTCCTCGATCATTTCTTTGAGCGCAGAGAGCTCCACCGCCACCTGGCTGTCGCCCTGGCCAAGCCCATGCGTGGGCACCAGCACGTCTTCCCAGCTCGGCTGCGCCACCGCGCGGGTGCGAATCGGCGCAGGCATCGGGCTGTCCAGCGCAGCGACTGCGGCCATCGGCGCAGCCAGCGCAGAGGGCACGCCCAGGCCCGGCGACGCCACTTGGGGGGAACCGGCGCGCGGCGCGACATGCCGCGGTGCAGCGGCCGGCGCGGCCGGCTGACGCGGCGGTGCGGTGTCGCCATGCAGCGCGGCGCGGCGCTTGCGCAACATGCGCTCGCGCACATAGTCCTGGAACGACAGCGTGCTCATGGCCATCGCCTCGGTGTCGGCCTCCACCGAGCCGAGCGCTGGCTGGGCGGCTGCGCTTTGGCGGGTGCGCTGCGGCTCAGGATCGCTGCGGGTAGCGTAATTGCCAGCCCCCAGCGAAGCCAGGCTTTCCTCGGCGGCAGCCATTACCTCGAAGCCGCCGTCGGTCGAGCGGGTGGACAGGATCACAGCAGACTCGCCAAACGCATCGCGGGCCTGGGCCATGGCTTCGCGCGAAGTCGGGGCGGTGAAGCGCTGGATGTTCATGAGGCGAGTTCTCCGAGGATGGGGCCGATACGGATCAGGTGGGTGTCGGGAATCTCGCTGTGCGCGAGCACCTGGAGACGGGGCGCGGCACGGCGCAGCAGGCGCGCCATGGCGGTGCGGATGGCGTCTGGCACCAGCAGGCAGGCAGGCACGCCTTTTTCCTCCTGGCGGTTGGCGATGTCGGCGGCCGATTGGCTCAACATCTCGGCCACGCCAGGATCGAGCGCGCCCTGCGCATTGCCGGCCAGCGCCTGCATCAGCAAGCGCTCCAGACCGGGCTCGATGGCAATCACCTCAAGCTCTTTCACCGTGCCATAAATCTGCTGCACGATGGCCGGTGCCAGCGCCATGCGCACCCGGCGCGCCAGCTCGATCGGCTCGGTGGTGGCGCTGGCGTGTTCGGCGATCGCTTCGATGATGGTTCGGATGTCGCGCACATGCACCGACTCTTCCAGCAGCAGCTGCAGCACCTTCTGGAACGCGGCAATCGAAATCATCTTGGGCACGACTTCTTCAATCAACTTGGGGGCCAGGCGGGTCACGTGTTCAACCAGATCCTGGGTCTCGGTCCGGCTCAGCAACTTGGCCGCCTGGACTTGCATCAAGTGTGAAAGATGGGTCGCCAGCACGGTCTCGGAATCAACCACGGTGAAACCGGCCATTTGCGCGTTTTCGCGTTGCTTTTCTTCGATCCAGTGCGCCGGCAGGCCAAATGCCGGGTCGGTGGTGGGGGTACCAATCAGGGGGGTGCCGATGCCGCTGGGGTCGATGGCCAGAAACATGCCGGGGAACACCTCGCCCTCGCCCACCACCACGCCGCGCAGCGTGATGCGGTAACCGCTGGGCTTGAGTTCCAGGTTGTCGCGCACATGCACCGCCGGCGGCAGAAAGCCCACCTCTTGTGCAAACTTTTTGCGCACGCCCTTGATGCGGGTCAGCAGGTCGCCCTGGCGGTCTTTGTCCACCATCACTATCAGGCGGTAGCCCAGCTCCAGACCCAGCAGATCAACTGGCTGCAGATCGTCCCAGGTGGCTTCGCCATCGCTGGCCAGCGCCGGTGCCTCGGGTACCACAGGCGGGTTTTTTTCCTGGCCCAGGCGCCACCAGGCCAGCGTGCCGATCAGCGCGGCAAAGATCAGAAACACAGCGTGTGGCATGCCGGGCACGATGCCCAGCAAAAACAGCACCGCAGCGGAGATGCCCAGCACCTTGCTGGAAAGAAACATTTGGTTCACCACCTGCTCGCCCAGGTCGTCTCCCTTGCCCACGCGCGAAACCACCATGGCTGCGGCCACCGAGATCAACAGGCCGGGGATCTGGGCCACCAGCGCATCGCCCACCGCCAGCAGGATGTAGCTGTCGGCCGCCTCACCGGCCGAGAGACCGTGCTGCACCATGCCGATGGCAAAGCCGCCAATGATATTGATCACAAGAATCAAGATGCCAGCGATCGCATCGCCCCGCACAAACTTGGATGCACCGTCCATGGAGCCGAAAAACTCTGCCTCTTCGCCCACCTCGGCACGCCGGCGCTTGGCTTCTTTCTCTTCAATCAGTCCCGCATTCAGATCGGCGTCGATCGCCATCTGCTTGCCGGGCATCGCGTCCAGGGTGAAGCGAGCCGACACCTCGGCGATCCGCTCCGAGCCCTTGGTGATCACCACAAAGTTGATCACCACCAGAATCAGAAACACGATGAAGCCGACCGCAAAATTGCCGCCGATCAGGAAGCTTCCAAAAGCCTCGATCACCGCGCCGGCTGCGCCTGGGCCGGTGTGTCCTTCCAGCAGCACGACCCGGGTGGAGGCCACGTTGAGCGAGAGCCGCAGCAGCGTGGTGAGCAGCAGCACGGTGGGAAACACCGAGAAATCCAGCGGCCGCTTCATGTAGGCCGCCACCATCATCACCACCAGCGCCAGCGCGATATTGAGGGTGAAGAAGGTGTCCAGCATCCAGGGCGCCAGCGGCAGCACCATCATGGCGAGCACGGTGACCACCAGCATTGGCGCGGCCAGACCACCGGCCCAGGCGGCGTTGCGCTGCATCCATTGCTGCAGTGGCATCAGAGCGTTCATACAGGCTTTTTCTGGTTGTGCGGATCAAGCTCGGGCGGCACCTCGGGCACTGGCATGGCAGCGGGCGCTGCGCCTTCGCCTTTCAGCGCGGCTTTGAGCTGGTAGACATAGGCCAGCACCTGCGCCACCGCGGTGTAAAGACCGGCGGGAATTTCGCTGTCGATCTCGGCGTGGGCGTAAAGCGCACGCGCCAGCATGGGCGACTGCAACACGGGCACATCGTTGGCCCTGGCCACATCGCGGATGCGCAGCGCCAGCAGGTCAGCGCCCTTGGCGATCACGCGCGGCGCACCCATGGTGGCGTCGTCGTAGCGAATCGCCACCGCATAGTGGGTCGGGTTCATCACCACCAGATCGGCGCGCGGCACCGCGCTGATGCTGTTGCGCTGCGACATCTCTCGCTGGCGCTGGCGCCGTTGCGACTTCACATGGGGGTCGCCCTCGGCCTCCTTGTGTTCGCGCTTCACCTCCTCCAGCGACATCTTCAGGCGGCTGGCATGCAGAAATCTTTGCAGCGGCACATCGATCACCGCAAACAGCAGCACCACCACCAGCAGCAGCGCGACCCCGGTGGATACCCAGCTCCCAAGCTGGCCCAGCGCGCCCTCCAGCGGCATCAGCACCAGGGTGGCAAACAGCGCCACATGCGCGCCGATGAACTGCCAGGCCACCACGCCGATCACGGCGGTGATACCGGTGAGCTTGGCGGTGTCGGCCAGCTGCTGCTTGGAAAACAGGCGGCCGATTCCCTGCAGGGGGCTGAGTCGGGTGAGATCGGGCGTGATCGGTTTGCTGCTCAGCGCCCAGCCGCCCGATGCCACGATCGCGCCCAGCGCCAGCGCCAGCACCACCAGCCCCAGCGGCAGCGCCAACAGCAGACCCTGCACACCGGCTGACACCAGCAGCTCCACCATTTGCTCGGGTTTTTGCAGGGTGCTGTGGTCAAAGCGCAGATGCGAGCGCAGCGCCATGCGCAGGCTGTCAAAGCCAGTGGGCATCAGCGCCACCAGCACCATGGCACCGCCGCCCAGAATCGCCAGATTGGACAGGTCTTTGGAGTTGGGCACCTGCCCATCGCTGCGCGCTTTTTTCAGGCGCTGCGGCGTGGCGGGTAGGTTTTTGTCCTGACTGGAGGATTCCATGGCGCTGACTCATCGGGGGGAGAGCCAGAGTGTGGAAGTCGGGTCGGAAAACGAAAGGGGGATAAGGCACGGTTGAACCGCGCTTTTTCTCAGAATGGCGCGCGCACCTGCTCGGGCATCTCAGCCGACATGCGCGAGGCGCTGCGCTGCATGTTCTGACTCAGCTCCAAAGAGTGGGCCGCCTCGGATGGCTGACCCAGGCCTTCATGAACGGCGGCCTGGGCCATGCAAAGCCATTCGCCCATTGCATCAGGCGGATGGGCCACTGCTGCGTCCAGCCACAGGTCCCCCAGCGTGAACAAACAATCTGGTGCGTCCCTCATGGCGTCCAGATGCTCCGTGGCGAGGTCCATGGCTTGCGCCAGCCGCCCAGATTTCCCCAGGCAATGCATGGTGCGAACCGCGATGGGAGTGCGGCTGCTGGCGCTCAGCGCAACATTCACCAGAGACCGCGGTCAAGCCTCCACCGCTTTCGTCAGCTCGCCCTATGCCTCGAAATCTTTTCCCGGCTGAAAAGACAAGTAGAAAGACAAGTAGGCGTCTTATGCACCTGCCTGCTCAAGCATGGCTTGCAAAAAATCCCGATGGCGTCCTTTTTTGGCTTGCATAGCGTCGGGTTGGTAGCCATCGCGACCAACGACAAGCGGCAAACGCCGGCGCGGCGGGGCAGCGTCTGGTTGCGTGTGAATCGCGCCCACACAACAAACACCTCGGGGCAGCAACCGAGTGATCCAGTCAATGCTGGGCTGTGTGCTGGCCGCGCAAGCAAAGGCAGCTTGAATTTGAACAACGCCCAGCCCGCGAACCTGGCAGATCGAGTCCCGCAGCGATGCCCCGCCCGACTCGATCCATTCATCGCCATCCAGGATCAGATTCCAGTCGGCATCTGCCAGCACAAGGGCTCTGTTTCTGGCGCTGCCAAGCTGCCAGGCCATGCCAGGCCATGGCATGTGGTGCACCTCGGCCCCGCAGGCCCGCGCCAAAGCCACCGTGCTGTCTTTGGAGCCGGTATCGAGCACATGGATGCGATCCCCATAGAGCGCAGCACTGTGCAGACAGCCCTAAATGCCGCGGGCCTCGTCCCAGACGATCACGACCCAGGAAAATGCGACGCTTGCAACATGCGTTGCCGTGGCAGGGCTCACCGACTGCAGCCCGCTTAAAAACCCAAACTCGCCAGCAGATCGTCCACCTGCGCCTGATCGGTCACCACATCCAGCTGGCCCTCAGACTTGACCACCGGGCCTTGCAGGCCTTGTGGTGTCGGCACCGGTTCCTGCGCCGGCTTTCCGGCCGGCGCGGACTCCAGCAGCAAGGCCAGCAGCTGCTCTTCGATGGTGGCGGCGACCTGCACCACGCGCGCCACGACCTGGCCGGTGAGGTCGTGAAAATCTTGTGCCAGCATGATCTCGGTCAGCCGTTCGTCGTTGCGTTTGCTGGCCTGTGCAATTGCCTGCGCTGCCTGGCGCAGCTCGGGCATGGCCACACTGAGCCCAGGCAGGCGGGCGATGGCGGCGTCGAGTTCATTCGCCCGGCGCGTCATGTCGGCCTGGTCGGCCTTGGCTTCGTCCACCAAATTGAGCACCTTCTCGGCTGCCTCGCCGGTGAGGCGTGCGATGTAGTGCAGGCGGCTGCGTGCGTCGGGCAGTTCTTGCACCGCGCCCTGCAGGTTGGGTGTGTAACCCAGCTCGTTGAGGGTGTCGTGCAGCTGGCGGGTGATGCCGCCGAGCTTTTGGAAGATGTCGCCGCTCGGCGGGAGGCTGGTGTCGTGTGGGTTCATGCGGCAAGCCCCGTCACAGGCCAAGTTTTTTGAAAATGTTGGCCAGCTTGTCTTCGAGCGTGGCCTTGGTGAACGGCTTGACGATGTAACCCGCTGCCCCCCCTTTTGCCGCCATCACAATATCTTCCTTGCGCGCCTCAGCCGTCACCATCAACACCGGCAGGTGCCTGAGGTCGTTGTCTTTCTTGATCTCGTTTAGCAGCTCAAAGCCGTTCATATTGGGCATGTTGATGTCGCTCACCACAAAGTTGAAGTTGCCGCTGCGCAGCTTGCTGAGCGCCACCGCACCGTCTTCGGCCTCGTCGGCGTCGGCGTGGCCGATTTCCTTGAGAAGGTTGCGCACGATGCGGCGCATGGTGGAGAAGTCGTCAACGATCAGAAATTTCATCGGTGTGGCCATGGCTGCCTCCAGCGGCGGGTGAATAACAGGAGAGGACGAAAAGCTCGGTCGCAGCGGGTTCACCGGTCGACCGTTGTCACAGGTTTCGGCAGATTGGGCGCAATCTGAAGCGCGCCAGGCGCAATTCGCTGCGCCCCTGGTGTCAGGGCGCCGGGCACCAAAAGCAAAGGCGCCTGAGCGGCGGGTACGGGGGGCGCAACAGGCTTGGCCGTGGGTGCGGCCGCGGGCAAGGTGGCGGTCATGGCAGACGCTGTATCACCCGCATCGGGGGCGTTGGCTGCACCGACAACAGACCGGTTGGGCATGCGGCTGGGTTGGGTCGGTTGCAACAGAGCCTGGCTGGCTGTGGGCAGCAGCCTGTCCTCGGCCTCCTTGGTCAGCACCACGATGCTGATGCGCCGATTGGCCGGGTCGGTGGGCGCCTGGGGGTTGCGCAGCCGGCTCGACGCCAGGCCCTCCACCCGCAGCAGCTTGTCGTCTGGCAGGCCGCCGGCCACCAGATCGCGCCGCGAGGCGTTGGCGCGGTCGGCTGACAGCTCCCAGTTGCTGTAGCCACGGTAGCCGCTGCCGTAAGGCTTGGCGTCTGTGTGACCCGCCAGCGCGATGCGGTTTTCGACATCGCCCAGCGCCGCGCCGATGGCGCGCAGAATTTCGCGCATATAGGGCTTCACCAGCGCACTGCCGGTGTCGAACATCGGGCGGTTTTGCTCGTCCACGATCTGGATGTGCAGCCCGTCGGTGGTCTTTTCGAGCTCAATCTGCGATGCGTATTCAGCGAGATTCGGGTTGTTCATGATCGCGCTGGCGATTTTTTGCTGCAACACATCGATGCGCACCTCGTCGCGCCGTGCCTCGGCGGACCGCGCCATCTGCGCGCCCATCATCTTGACCGCACGCTCGGCATCGCCTCCGTCCACCTGCCCAATCGAGGCGCTCAGATCGCGCCCACCACCTGGCAGGATGCTGTTGCTGTTGCCGCTGCCGCCGCCCCCCATCAGCGACACCTTCACCGGCGTATTGAAGTAGCTCGCAATGCCTTTCAGCTCGCCCTCGGCGGTGGAACCCAGCAGCCACATCAACAGGAAAAACGCCATCATGGCGGTGACGAAGTCGGCGTAGGCGATCTTCCAAGCACCGCCGTGCGCCGAATGCCCACTCTTCTTGATGCGCTTGATGATGATCGGCTGAAGCTTTTTATCGGCCACAGGATGCCCCCCCCTGCGCCGCCTGCGGCGTCACCCCCCCAGCGGGGCGGCACTGGCGGCCTGGCAAAGCCAGTTCCGCGGTGCCCTGGGTTTTAGACACAGCGCTCCGGCCAAGCGCATGCAATGCAACGCAACGAAGCAACGCCACCCGGCGCGAGCGGTATTTTTTCAGGGCACCCGTGGAACTGGCTCTGCCAGGCCACTGAGTGGGCTCCCCCTCGCGAAGGAGAGGGGGGGCTGAGGGCTGCGGCTCCAAGCCTGCCTGCGCAGGCTTGGACAGCCCGAAGAGCCGTTGGCTCTGACAACGGCGCGGCCTGCAAGGCACGCGAAGCGGCGCGGGGGGGTGCTCCGAGTGCCCCGTGGAACTGGCTCTGCCAGGCCACTGGGTGGGCTCCCCCTCGCGAAACACAGGGGGGGCTGAGGGCTGCGGCTCCAAGCCTGCCTGCGCAGGCTTGGACAGCCCGAAGAGCCGTTGGCTCTGACAACGGCGCGGCCTGCAAGGCACGTGAAGCGGCGCGGGGGGGTGCTCCAGTCTCATCACCGCTTGCCTTTCACATGGCCTTCCAGCTCGACGAAGGTCGGTCGCTCGGTGGAGAACAGCACCTTGCGGCCAAACTCGATGGCGGTGGCAGGGGAATAGCCCTGCATGCTGGCCAGCAGCGTGGTCTTGATGCACAGCAGCTCCTTGCTGCCCTCTTCCATCTTCTGCTCCATCACACCGGCCAGCGGCTCGACCATGGCGTAGGCCAGAAAAATACCGAGAAAGGTGCCGACCAGGGCCGAGCCGATCATGGCGCCGAGCACCGCCGGTGGCTGTCCCACCGAGCCCATGGTTTTGATCACACCCAGCACCGCTGCCACGATGCCAAACGCGGGCAAGCCGCCGGCCAGTCGGGCGATGGCTGCCACCGGCGCATGGGCCTCCTGGTGGTGGGTCTCGATCTCGGCATCCATCAGCGACTCGATCTCGTGGGAGTTCAGGTTGCCCGAGACCATCATGCGCAGGTAGTCGGTGATGAACTCCACCACATGGTGATCAGAGGCGATGGCGGGGTACTTCTGGAACACAGCCGACTGCTCGGGGTTGTCCACGTCTTGCTCGATTGCCATCAGGCCTTCCTTGCGCGCCTTTTGGAAAATGTCGAACAGCAGCGCCAGCAGCTCCATATAGCGCGCCTTGGTGAACCTGGAGCCCTTGAAGGCGGCCGGCACAGCGGCGATGGTGGCCTTGAGCACCTTGGGCTGGTTGTTCACCACGAAAGCACCCAGCGCACCGCCGCCGATGATCATCATCTCGATCGGCAAGGCCTTGAGAATGACCATCATGTTGCCGCCCGCAATCATGTAACCGCCAAAAATGCAGCCCAGCGCAACCACGTAACCGATGATGACCAACATATTTCAGGCCTTGCCGATGTGGGAAGTGAGAGCAAGCGCGACACGCGGTCGCTGCCCTGCTTTTTGTATCGGTCAACTGTAGGCAGGCTTCGGCCACCCCATCAACGCGAAAAGGGCCCACATCGGGGCTCTTTTCAAAGTTTGGATCAACGCGGGGCGTGTACAGGTGGTGGCTGGTATTTACAGAAAGCTGCGTGAGAGAACGCCAACCCAGGGCACAGCGGAACTGGCTTTGCCAGGCCGCCAGTGCCGCCCCCTTGAGGGGGTCGCGCGCAGCGCGGCGGGGGTGGGCAAATTCAGTGCAGCCGCAATCCACCCGCCGCGCTGCCCTTGCCAGCGCGCGCTGGCGGCTCGCACAGACCACAGACAAACTGGCGTGCGTTTTCATACGGCTCGGTTACAAAACTGCCACCACAGCAGGAGCACTTGGTCAGCGTGAGCATGCCGTTGTCGACAAACTTCACCAGCCGCCAGGCGCGCGTGACCGAGAGCAAAGGCTCGATCGCGCTGGCTGACATCTGCTCGATGTAGAGGCGAAACGCCTTGATCACCGTGTCGATTTCCTCCAGCTCGCTGGTCTTGGACAGGTACTCGTGGATGTTCAGAAACAGCGAGGCGTGGATGTTGGGCTGCCAGGTCAGAAACCAGTCGGTCGAAAAAGGCAACTGTCCCTTGGACGGGCTCTTGCCCGCCACCTCCTTGTACAACCGCAGCAGCCGCTCATAGGACAGGCTGGTCTCGTACTCCAGCACCTGCAGCCGTGCGCCCAGCTGGATCAGGGAAATGGCGCGCGCAATGTCGCGCGATTCGTTGAGGATACTTTTTTGGGTGGCCACGAAGAACTCCAGAAAAACGGTCTGCTGATTCGAAAAATTGGGTCACAGGCCGCGGCCCTGACCCCGACTTTTCCCCATAGAAAAAGAGGCAGCTCCAGCGTGCAATGTCTGAATCCAGGGCGCTGCGGAACCGGTTTGCCGCGCCGCCAGCACCGCCCCCTGGGGTGCCGCTGGCGGTTGGCGCGGGGGCCTTAATGACCCACTGTCAACGACTCGGCATACTTTCCAGCCATCAGAATGCTGGCGTGCAGCTGCGTGGTGGTGGCGTTTTCCACCTTCCTCACCTTGTGGCTGGTCAGCAGGTTCCACACCAGATCGTCGTCGACCCGGAAGCGGCACAGCAGCATGCTGCTCGACGCTATCTTCAGAAGCTGCGCGGTGGAAAGCATGCCCAGCAAATCGGCGGCCTCTTCGCTCACACCCAGCTGAAACAGCGCTGCAGCGCGGTCCTTGCGGATCAGGTTTTGCGCGAGCATCAGGTAGGTCAAATTGGCTTCGCGGATTTCGGCCAAAAGGTGTTCGCTGTCCATGGGGTGCTCCTTGAAAGGTGGGTCGACACGGTGAGCGAATTGCTTGCGTTTGCCGACCTGTTGTGAACAATTGTGTCGAGTCGAAACAAAACTTGAATCGGGAAATGGCTGTTCGGTCTGTCAGGTGCGCAGCCCAGCCGTGTCAGGTTTTTTCCTACAACCTTTTCATGCGTTTGGGCCCTGCCTGTGCCAAGGCCCACCCGGGCGGCCCGGCCGCAGTTTTTGGCCCTGCCCACAGGGGAAAAATGCGGGTGTGCTGGCTTTTTGCAGGCGCAGATCGACAGGCTCGGCCCGAGCGGGATCGGCGCGTGCAGCTGGGTACACACCACTGCGCGCGCCTGGCGCAGAACAGCGCCTGACAAGCAGCGCTTTTTTCCCCCTCACGCAACACAGGGGGCTAAAGAATCGCTGTTGGGCACCGAAACAACTCTCAACGAACTTCTAAAAGGGTTCGTCGTTCGGCCAAGCGAAGCGGCAAGGGGTGAATCGGTTTCCAACGACCGAGCCCTCTGGTAGCAGTTGCTCGGGTCATGGCGGCCAGCCCCCTGGGCTGGCGTTGAGATTGGCGGCAATGCCGGATTACTTTTTGTCCATGTTTTAGGAGCTAGTTATGACGACGATCAACACCAACGTGCAGTCCCTGAACGCACAGCGCAACCTGGCGGCTTCGCAAAGCTCCCTGTCCACCTCTATGCAGCGCCTGTCTTCTGGCCTGCGGATCAACAGCGCAAAAGACGACGCTGCTGGCCTGGCCATCTCGGAGCGCATGAGCGCCCAGGTGAGGGGCCTTAACGTGGCGGCTCGCAACGCCAACGACGGCATTTCACTGGCACAGACCGCTGAGGGCTTGCTGGGCAAGGTAGGTGACATGGTCCAGCGCATCCGGGAACTCGCTGTGCAATCGGCCAACGCCACCAACACCGCCACCGACCGCGCTTCGCTGCAGTCGGAGGTTGCTGAATTGACGGCTGAGATCCAGCGCGTCGCCACACAAACCAGCTTTAACAACACCAAACTGCTCGACGGCTCGTTCGCCAGCCAAAACTTCCAGGTCGGCGCCAATGTGGGCGAAGTCATCTCCCTCACCAGCTTAGCCAACGTGCAGCTGGCGTCGCTGGGTCAACTGCAAGCCAACGACACGTACACGCAGACTTTAGGCGCTGCAACTGCCACTGTATTCGGCAATGCTATGTCGATGTCCATCAACGGTGTCACGGTCTCCAGCGGCGCCGGTGCCACAAGCGCCGCAACAGCCGCCACTGCCTTCAAGGCAGCATTCGACGCAGCCAAACTGGTGAATACCAACAATGCCACCTTAAATACAGGCCTGGCCAACGTCACCATGACAGCCGCTGGTGCCATCACTTCGACCGACCAAAACCTGACGCTCTCCGCTTTCACCAATATCTCGGGCCCGACCGCTGCTACGACCGCAGGTACAGTCTCTGCGGGCGCGACCACAGCCGGGATTGTTGGACTGAACATCAGCACCACCGAAGGCTCCACCAAGGCCATCACAGCGATGGATACGGCCTTGTCAGTAATCAACACCGCCCGTGGCAAAATGGGTACGATCCAAAGCCGGTTTGAGAACGCGATTTCAAGCATCAACGTGACGTCCGAAAACCTCTCCGCTGCCCGCGGCCGCATTGTGGACGCCGACTTCGCCAAGGAAACTTCCAACCTGTCGCGCGCCCAGATCCTGCAGCAGGCTGGTACTGCGATGGTGGCACAGGCCAACCAGCTGCCGCAGGGCGTGCTGAGCCTGCTGCGTTAATCAGCAAGCGCGAAAGCAGAAGTCCGCAAGCGCTTCGCCCACTTGGGTGAGGCCGCCCCAGCCGGTGGCGGTGGCGATCAGCCACCCCGCCGCCCAGGGCTTTGCGGGATGCACAGACCGCATGCCTCCTGCGTGCGGTGCGTCCATTCCGGGAAGGAACACCACCCATGGCCACCATCTCATCGCCTGGCCTGGCCAGCGGCATCGACATCAAAGGCATCGTGTCGCAACTCGTCGAGCTGGACCGTGCGCCACTGCAGCCGCTGCAAAGAACCGCCAGCTCACTGAAAAGCGAGCTCTCGATTTATGGCAGTCTGAAATCCATGGTGTCCACCCTGGGCGATGCGGCGGCCAAGCTCTCCACCAGCAGCGGCTGGAGCGGGGTGATGGCCAGTTCCTCAAACGCCACCGCAGTCGGTGCCACGGCTGCCGCTGGGGCCAGCGCCACCAGCCTCTCAATCGAAGTTCAACAGCTGGCCAGGGCGCAGTCCGCCGCATCTGGCGCGATCCCCACCGGCAGTGGTGTGGGCGGCGGTACGCTGAGCATCCAGGTGGGTTCCGGCGCGCCAGTGGACCTGGTGATCGAAGCCGGCAGCGACACCCTGACCGATGTGGCGCGGCAAATCAACGAGGCCAAGGCAGGCGTTTCCGCTACCGTGCTGCGAGACGCCAGCGGCGAGCGCCTGCTCATGCGCTCTACCGAAACGGGCACCACCAACAGCTTCACCGTGGGCGTCAGCGGCGCCAGCCCGGGTGGCCTGGATCGCCTGGCTTTCGGGCCCAGCGTGACCGGCGGCGCGACGCAAACGCAAGCCGCTCAAGACGCGATGGCCACCATCAACAACGTGGCCATCACATCCAGCAGCAACACGCTGAGCGATACGGTGGAGGGGATCACCCTCACGCTGTCGCAGGTGACCACCGCAGCGGTGGAGATCGAGGTCAAGGCCGACCAAGATGCCATGCGTAAAAACGTGCAAAGTTTTGTAGACGAATACAACGCGCTCAACAACCTGCTCACCGAGTCCACCAAGTACAACGCCGAGAGCAAAACTGCCGGATCGTTGCAGGGCGACAGCACAGCGAGAGGCCTGCAAAACGCGCTGCGCGCGATGATGCGCTCTGTCACCGCGAGCAGCCCGTTTTCGCGTCTGCTCGATGTGGGCATTGAAGCGCAGCAAGGTGGCAAGCTGGAGATCAAGGCCGACAAGCTCGATGCCGCGCTCGGCAACATGGACGGCCTGCGATCCCTGTTCATCGCCACCAGCACCGACCCTACCGCCCAGGGCTTTGGCCTGAAGATCAAGGCGTTTGCCGACGGCCTGCTCAGCGCCACCGGCTCACTGAGCGCCAAGACCGAGTCGCTACAAGGCGCAATCAAGCGCAACACCACCGAGCAAGAGAAAGTGATCGACCGGGCCTCGCGCGCCGAAACCCGCTATCTCGCGCAATACAACGCCATGGACGCGGCGGTGGGCCGCCTAAGCGGGCTCAACGCCTTCGTCACGCAGCAGATCACGCTGTGGAACCGAAACACCGGCTAACTGTTTTCTTAACGCCGTCTCTGGGGCCCAGTCGCGCGCAGAACAAGAGCTGCCCGACCGGGTTTTTTGTTTTGAGACCGTTCACCCGCAGCCCGTGAAACACCACGAGCTTGTGCCTTCAAATCCCCACCCCCATGGCTACAGTCCAGCCGCCAGATGCCGATACAAAAAGGCATCAGACACAAGGAACCGAAGCCATGTTTACCTCTGCCAATTCTCGCGCTGCCGCTGCCTACAAGCGGGTGGCCGCTGACATCAACATCCAGGGCGCCAGCCCCCACCAGCTGGTGAGCCTGCTGTTTGACGCGCTGCTGCAATCGCTGGCGCGCGCACGCGGTGCGCTGAGCGCGGGCGATGTGGCGGCCAAGGGCGTCGCCATCGGCAAGGCGGTGCGCATCCTGGAAGAGGGCCTGAAGGCCGGCTTGAACATGGGTCAGGGCGGCGAGTTGGCGCGCAACCTGCGCGGCATCTACGACTACAGCATCGTGCGCCTGACCCAAGCCAACCTGCGAAACGACGCCGCCGCGCTGAGCGAGGTGAGTGCGCTGATCGAGCCAGTGGCCGATTCCTGGAAGCAAATCCAAAACAGCGAGGCCCCCGCTGCCCAGTCAACCACCGCAGACCTGGCGAGGGCATAACCATGGAGCAACACAGCTTGCTGGACTTCTACAAAGCCGTCGAAAGCGCAAGCCAGCAGATGCTGTGTGCCGCGCAAAAAGAAAACTGGGACCAGGTGGTGCGCCTGGAAAGCACCTGCGCGGTGCTGATCGCGCAGCTGCGCGGCAAGGCCCGTACCAACAAGCTCAGTGCTGAGGAACGCCGCGAAAAGCTGAGCATCATGCAGCGCATCTTGCGAGCAGACGCCGAAATCCGCCTGCTGGCCGAACCCTGGCTGAGCGACATTGAGCTGCTGATGGGCAACCGCAGCTTGGTTCATTAGATCCCCCCGCGCCGGCTTCGCCGTCACCCCCCAGAGGGGCAACGCTGGTCGTCCGGCAAAGCCGGTCCGACGGCGTTCTGAGATCGAGCGGCCTGCGGACCACTCGAAGCACGCCCTTGGCGCGCGCGACAGCCCACCTGCCTTCTTGGCTAGATTGATGGTCGGGGACTGACTGCCAACGTGGTGCGGCAGAAAATGTGCGCGCCTTTGGCGCGCTTCGAGCAGTCCGCAGGCCGCTCGATCCCAGGGCACCGCGGAACCGGCTTTGCCGGGCCGCCAGTGCCGCCCCCTGGGGGGTGACGCCGCCAGGCGGCGCGGGGGGGTCAATCTCTACGGGGGGGGGTCAAACACTCATGTTCATGATGTCGGTGTAGGCCTGCACCATGCGGTTGCGCACATGCAGCGTGGCCTGAAAGCCAATCTGGGCTTTTTGCATGGCCAGCATGGTTTCTTCCAGGCTCACCTTGGGGTTGCCGAGCTGCACCTGGGTTTGCAGTTGCGAGGCTTCGTTTTGCGCCTGGCTGACCGCTTTCAAGGCGGTTTTGAAGTTGGTGGCAAAGCCTGCTTCCGCGCCACCCGCTGCGCCGGGACGTTTTGCTGCGACAGCGCCAAGGCCGCCCAGCGCCTGGCTGGTGAGGGGGGAAATGCGATGGTCCATGCTGGATTCCTGCCGTAAAGGAACTTGAAGCCTGATGCTAGGGGCCAAGGCGCCAATGGGCGGCGGGAATAAGCAGCCAAAGGCCACCCTTTTCGGCCCTATGCGTGGGGCAATGGGCTTAAATAATTGGGTCGAAGCGGGCACACCAAACCCGCCAGAAAACCGACCTCAAGTACCCAACGCACGTCCACATTCCCATGAGCACCACCAACCTCGCCGACCTGTCGCGTCAGCCAGTCGCCAGCCGCAGCGCGCTGGGCGCTGGCCTGGCCCGCATGGACGCCGGGCAAAAATTCAAGCTTGGCCTGGGTGCGCTGGCGCTGCTCACGGTGGCGCTGGCGCTGTTTTTCATGGGGCGCCAAGCTGACTGGCGCGTGCTCTACACCAACCTGGGCGATAAAGACGGTGGCGCGGTGGTGGCGCAGCTGTCGCAGATGAACATTCCGTACCAGTACAGCGAGGGCGGTGGCGCGATCATGGTGCCAGCCGACAAGGTACACGACACGCGCCTGCGCCTGGCCTCACAAGGCCTGCCCAAAGGCACGGTCAATGGCTTTGAGTTGATGGAATCCAACCGCTTTGGCATGACCCAGTTTCAAGAGCGCCTGACCTTTCAGCGCGGCCTGGAGGGCGAGCTGACCCGCTCAATTCAGTCGCTCTCGTCGGTACACACAGCGCGGGTGCACATGGCGCTGCCCAACCAAAATGGTTTTTTTCGCGAGCAACAAAAACCCTCGGCATCGGTGCTGCTCACGCTGCATCCGGGGCGCATGCTGGACCGGGCGCAGGTGGCTGGCATCGTGCACCTGGTGGCGGCCAGCGTGCCCGAGATGAACCCCAAGGCGGTGAGCATCGTGGACGATGCAGGCAACCTGCTCTCCAACCCGTCTGGCGGCGCCTCCGAGGGCGCCGATGTGCAAAAGTTGCAATATGTTCAGCAGCTTGAGCAAAGCTACACCCGCCGCATCCTGGACATGCTGGAGCCACTGGTGGGCGTGGGCAATGTGAAGGCACAGGTCAACGCCGATGTCGACTTCTCCCAGGTTGAATCCACCTCCGAGCAGCACCGCCCGAACCAGACGCCCGAGAGCGGCGCGGTGCGCAGCCAGCAGCTTGTTCAGGACGGCAGCGAGGGCCTCGCGCAGGCCGCCGGCGTGCCCGGCGCCACCACCAACCAGCCGCCAGACCCTGGCGCTGCGCCCGTCAACGGCGCCGCCGCACCGCTGGGCGTGGCCGGCAACGGCGCGGCTGGCGGCGGTGCGCGGCGCGAGTCGGTGATCAACTACGAGGTGGACAAAACGGTGAAGGTGGTGCGCGAGGCAAGTGGCACGGTGCGCCGCCTGAGCACCGCGGTGGTGATCAACCACCGCATCAGCATCGACCGCACCGGCAAAGAGACCTCGCTGCCCATTCCGCAGCCCCAGATCGACCAGATGACCGCGCTGGTGCGCGAGACCATCGGCTTCAACCAGGAACGCGGCGACTCGGTCAACGTGGTGAACGCAGCCTTCAACGTGACCGCGTTGCCCGAGATCGAAATCCTGGCCTGGTGGCAGCAGCCGGACAACCAGGCACTGGCCCGCAGCATGGCATGGCCACTGGCCATGGTGGGTCTGGGCGTGCTGGTGCTGCTGGGTCTGGTGCGCCCTGGCATGAAGCTGCTCCAGGCGCCACCGGGCACGCTGATGCCGATCGACGGCAGGCAGCCTCAGCTCAGCGCGCTGCTCAACGACACAACGGAGCGCCCAGGCCTGCCGATGGAAGAGAACAGCCCGCCACCGTCATGGGAGGCGCGACCAGAGGATTTGAAGCGCCTGGAAGATGCCAGGCGCCTGGCCAAGGAGAACCCAATGGCGGTGGCCAACATCGTCAAGGGCTGGGTCAATGGCGAGGCCGGCAATATGAAGGCCTGAGCAACTTTTGCCCGCGCCGCGCTGACCACGGCCAGCACCGTGTGTGGGGTTCACCGGTTGCTTTTGCGCCGGTAGGTTTCAACAAACAACCCCGCCCTTAAGTTTGCAAAACAGGAAACACCATGGACGACTTGGGAGTCGAAGACGCCGCCATCTTTCTGATGTCGCTCGGCGAGGAGGAAGCGGCCGAGGTGTTCAAGCACTTTTCGCCCAAGGAAGTGGAGCGGCTGAGCGAGGCGATTGCAGGCGCTGGGTCCATGGAGCGCAATCGCGTCGACGGCGTGATCCAAAAGTTCACCCAGGTCGCGGCCTCGAAAAGCCTGCTGGTTTTTGACACCAATGACTACATGCGCCGGGTGCTCAAGCGCGCTTTGGGCGAGGACAAGGCGGCTTTGCTGCTTGACCGGATCTTGCAAGAAAACGAGATCAGCGGCATCGAAAGCCTGAAATGGATGGACCCACTCTCGCTGTCAGAGCTGCTGCAAAACGAACATCCTCAGATCACAGCGGCGATTTTGGTGCACCTCGATGCTGAGCAGGTGGCGAAGATTCTGAAAAATCTCACCCCACGCACACGCAACGAGGTCATCCTGCGCATCGCCACGCTGGAAGGCATTCAGCCCACCGCGCTGAGAGACCTCAACGACGTGCTGTTCAAGGTGCTCGCGGGCGGCGATAAGGTCCGCAAAAGCTCGCTCGGCGGCATCAAGGCTGCCGCAGAGATCATCAACATGATGGGCACGCAGATCGAGACCACCATGATCGAAGCGATCCGCGAGCACGACATCGAGCTGGCGCAAAAGATCGTGGACAAGATGTTCACTTTCGACGACCTGACCAAGCTCGACGGCAAGTCGATGCAGCAGGTGCTCAAGGAGGTCACCACCGATTCGCTGGTGATCGCGCTCAAGGGCGCCACCGCCGACCTGCGCGAGCTGGTGCTGTCCAACATGTCGACCCGCGCCGCAGAGGGCCTGCGTGACGACTTGGAATCGCGCGGCCCAGTGCGGCTGTTCGAGGTAGAAGTACAGCAAAAGGAAATTTTGAAGGTGGTGCGTCGCCTGTCGGAAGAGGGCACCATCGTGATCGGCGGCGGAGGCGACGATGACCGATTCGTATAAACAGCCGTCCAAGCCCGCGGCCAAAACCTCGGCCTATTCCCGCTTCATCCCGCGAGAGGAAATCGATGCAGTAGCGAGCTGGCGTTTTTCCTCGATGGACGGCAACCTCGGGCCGCACCCAGACAGCGATCGCGACGAGGCTGGCAGTGCCAAGGGTGGCAGTCGGCAGGCCGAGCGTGAGCAGGGCTGGGCCGATGGCTTTGCCCGGGGCCGCGAGCAGGGCGAGCAGGAAGCCCGCGCGGCGCTGGCCGCCCCCATGCAGCAGGCGCAGGCAGAAAGCGCATCGCGCATGGGCGCGCTGCTGCACAGCGTGACCGACCAGCTGCTGGCAAGCGAACAAAGCATTTCGCGCCAGCTGCTGGAGCTGGCCTGCGACATCGCGCGCCAGGTGGTGCGCCAAGAGCTCACCGTCAACACCCGCCAGCTGCGCACCGTGATCGGTGAGGCGCTGGAAATGATCGTCGACGATGGCCTGCCCGCCACCGTGCGCATGCACCCCGACGACCTGCTGCTGATGAAAGCCCCGCTGCTCGCAACCCTGGGCGAGAACGCACCCGAGTTTGTGGCCGACCCCACCATCACCCCCGGCGGCTGCCTGATCCACACACCCAGCATGGCGGTGGACGCCACGGTGGAAAAACGCTGGGCCCGCGCGGTGGGCAACCTGGGCCTGAGCGTGGACTGGGAATCTCCCGACTCCGCCGCAAGATCCGACACGGCGCAAGACAGCGATGCGTGACACCCCGCCACGCTGGGACCGGTTCATGAGCGACACGCGCGCTTGCGCCGACGCCCCCAATCCGCTGGAGATGCGCGGCACGCTGACCCGCCTGACCGGCTTGGTGCTGGAGGCGGTGGGGCTGCGGGTGCCGGTTGGCTCACAGTGTTTGATTGCCAACGGCAGCAAGCCGCCGGTATTGGCCGAGGTGGTGGGCTTCGCCGACGACCGGGCTTTTTTGATGCCCGCTGGCGACACCCACGGCCTGGCCAGTGGCGCCCGCGTGACGCCGCTGCCACCCTACCGCACCATCCCACGCGTGGGCCAGGTGAACAAGCCACCCTCGCCACACGACCGCGGCATGCTGCGCCTGCCGCTGGGTGGCGGCTTGCTGGGCCGGGTGGTCGGTCCGCAAGGCCAGCCCCTGGACCACATGGGCCCCATCACGCAGGTGGAGGTGCAGGCGCTGGACCGCTCCCCGCTGAACGCGATGGACCGCGACCCGGTGCGCGAGACGCTGGACACCGGTGTGCGCGCGATCAACGCGCTGCTCACCGTGGGGCGAGGCCAGCGCATTGGCCTGTTTGCAGGCTCTGGCGTGGGCAAAAGTGTGCTGCTTGGCATGATGGCGCGCTACACCCAGGCCGACGTGATTGTGGTCGGCCTGATCGGCGAGCGCGGCCGCGAGGTGAAAGAGTTCATCGAGGACATCCTGGGCGTGGAGGGCCGCCGGCGCTCGGTTGTGGTGGCGGCACCGGCCGACGCGCCGCCGCTGCTGCGCATGCAGGGCGCCAGCTACGCCACCGCGATCGCCGAGCACTTCCGCGACAACGGTCAGCATGTGTTGCTGCTGATGGACTCGCTCTCGCGCTACGCGATGGCACAGCGCGAAATAGCACTGGCCATCGGCGAGCCGCCAGCCACCAAGGGCTACCCGCCAAGCTGCTTCGCCAAGCTGCCGCAGTTGGTGGAGCGCAGCGGCAACGGCCTGAACGGCGTCGGCTCGATCACCGCGATCTACACCGTGCTCACCGAAGGGGACGATCAGCAAGACCCGATTGCAGACGCAGCGCGCGCCATTCTGGACGGCCACATTGTGCTGTCGCGCGCGCTGGCCGAGTCGGGCCATTTTCCGGCCATTGATGTCGAGGCCTCGGCCTCGCGCGTGATGCACAACGTGGCCACCCCGGCTCACCTGGAGCTGGCGCGCACATTTCGCAGCCTCTACTCGCTCTACATGAGAAGCCGCGACCTGATTCAGCTCGGCGCCTACGTGACCGGAAGCGACCCGCAGACCGACCGCGCTGTTGTGCTGTACCCCGAGCTGCAGCGCTTCCTGGTTCAGGACATGTTTGATGCAGCCACCCTGCCCGATAGCCTGGCCCGACTGGCCAGCGCGCTGCACGAAAACAAGCCCCGATCTCTCCATGAAAGCCAGGCCCGATGAACACCGCGATCCAGACCCTGAACAAGGTGGTGGAGCTGGCACAAAAGCGCCGTGACGAGGCTCTGGGCCAGATGGCCCAGTTGCAGCGTGAGATGACGCAGGCACAAGACCAGATGCAGCAGCTGAGCAGCTACGCCGAGGAGGCACAGGCGCGCTGGAGCCAGCGCAGCAGCACCGGCGTTCACGCCCAGGTACTGCACCACCACCGCCAGTTCATGCACAAGATCGACCACGCGGCGGCCTTTCAGCGCGGCGTTCTCGGCCAGCGTCAGGCGCAAATCGACCAGGCGCAGCAGCGGGTGCATGTGACCGAGCGCGACCTGGCCGGGCTGCGCAGATACACCGAGCGCAAGGTGCAGGCGCTGCTGCACAGCGCGCAGCGCCAGGAACAAAAGCAAACCGACGAGATGGCCCTGTCCATTTACCTGCGCCAGCGGCTGGCGCGAACCGCGATCACCCCGAAAGGCGCATGACCATGAGCGAAATTTCCCGTGCCACCCCGCTCACCGTCAGGCCGGGGGCACCCCCGAACAGAGCAGGTCCTGGCAACGCGGGCGGGGAACGCGACGACGTGTTTGCGACGCGGCTGTCGCTGGTGGCCGAGACCCAAACCGCGCCAGCGGGTGGCTTCGGCGCGAGCGCCTTCATGGCCGAGCCTGCCCACGAATCCAGCGACTCCCAAGCCCACCACCCGGCTGAAGGCAGCGACAACAACCCGCTGGCCCTGCTCTTGGCCTGGGCCGATCCACGTTCTTCGGTTGGTCAAGGCAGCACCACAACCGCCACCACCGAAACCACAGACCCTCTGCCAGCCACGCCGCAAGCCGCAAGGGCAAGCACAGCAGCAACAAGAGCAGCAGCAGAAACCGCTGCGGCTGGCGCCGACAGCATCAAAACAGCGGCGGCCGGCGATACCACCGCAGGAGCCGCCAGCCAGCCACGAAACACCGCTGACGCTGCGAACAAGCCTGGCGCAATCGGCGTCGATGTGAGCAACATGCAGGCAGTGGCCAAGCCAGACCCGATCAACCCGGCAACCCTGCCATCCCGCGCCACCGCAACAGAAGGTCGCACAGCGAGCGCAGTCCCAGCCACAGTTCCAGTTCCAGTTCCAGTTCCAGTTCCAGTCCCAGTCCCAGTCCCAGTCCCAGTCCCAGCCACAGTTCCAGTTCCAGCCACAGTTCCAGTTCCAGTTCCAGTTCCAGTTCCAGTTCCAGTCCCAGTCCCAGCCACAGTTCCAGCCACAGCCACAGTTCCAGCCACAGTCCCAGTCCCAGTTCCAGTCCCAGTCCCAGTTCCAGTTCCAGTTACAACGC
>Ga0209702_10002101_pt1 | contig 35883 bp, 41 predicted proteins | sample FRY01_FD_187210 | JGI IMG/M metagenome (GOLD analysis project Ga0209702, IMG submission 187210) | Freshwater microbial communities from Lake Fryxell liftoff mats and glacier meltwater in Antarctica - FRY-01 (SPAdes) (version 2) | ecosystem: Environmental > Aquatic > Freshwater > Ice > Glacier...
TTTGCATGTTAATATCAATTACGTGTGCTTGGAGAGTTGCTTGAGTTGCTTCTTTTTGGGATTTGCATGCAAGGTCATAATTACCTTGTCTAACTGCAAGTATTGTGACATTTCCGCCAGAATCTTTATCTTTGATTCTTGTATACAGTTCAGCATCAAAGTGTTTGTTAATATGTTTACCAAACTTACCGGACCATTTAGTAGCGTCACTTCCTCCTGTGTTACTATTTTCTATTCCAAAGTTAATGTCGGTATAGTATCCTGCTTTTTCTTCTGCGACCACATTTGTGGTTAATAATAAAGCTATTAGGATTTTCTTCATTCTAATGAATTCATCTGTTCAATTCTTTCTAATCTAATTTTTTCAAAATCTAACTTTAACTCTTCAGGCGTCATGTTTTCATAATCTATTTCTGACTTTGTGATGTATTCGGATTTTGGTTTTTCACATAAGAAGTTACAACTTATCGTATATATTATTTGATACCATATTGTAACAAATGTTATGATACAGAACCAAAGTATTATCTTATTGAAAATGCGTTGCAATTTGACTTCTCCAATATAATTGATGCTACGTTTTATTTATTATAAAAAATTATATTGTTAATACTTAATTGTTATTTTGTCATAAAAATGTCATCATTCAACATTCTATGGACTTCAGTTTCTAATTGAGTAATAGTGCCATTATTTTCAATTGTATAATCAATGTGACATCCAACCCAATCAAATTCGGAAGAATGTATACCAAGGTCTTGCATTTTATATTTGGCAGATGCCCAGCGATAGTTTCTTTTAGTTCCTTTATTGAAAGTTACTGCATCGTCAAACCATTCTACTTCAGGTCCTCTGATTATTCTCACAATTTTACCACCTCGGGCATGAATCATTTCAATTTCATTGCGAAATCTAACATCAGTAACAACGGTGTTGGCGTCTTGAGCTCTTTTCATAAGAGAATGAACCCATATATCTTTATGGAAGACATTACGACAACCTTCTGTACCTAATAATTGTAAGGCATCTCTTGGTGTGAATTGGCGACCAAAGGCTTTTGACCAATAGTCATCGGGAAGTTCTCGCCAATTTCTGGACTCATCTGAATCGCCCTCAAGCAAACTTCTATCCCATGCAAATATTTCAGCACAAGCATCTTTTAATGGCTTAGCAAAACTGTCTTTGTTGTATCCTTGTTTTTGGATAATATCGCCAACAGTTCCTTTGCCAGACCCCATGAATCCGACAATGCCAATTAACATTATAGTTTACCTGTATATTTAGCAACAGAAGCCATATCGCCAGTAAAGGCATAAGTTCCAATATGTTGCGTTTTCATCCAAGGACATAACCAAATCTTACCGCCAATCTTTCGCCACATCTGGCAGAACATATAATCTTCTGATAGATATCGTTCAGTACCACCGCCAGTGTAACTATCTTTGGTGTCGATGATAGTATCAAAGTAAGCATGAATATATCTATCGCCATCGAAATGTTCTTGGCCAACATGGTCTGGTTTATATTTGATTTTAGGAAATTCTTCTTGCATCTTCTCGAACACTTTACGTTTAATCATCATGTGTCCTGTGCCAATTTCCATTACTTCAATTGGGTCGGTTACTGTAAATTGTTTAGTGCCTTTAACAACATTAAACACATATTCACCAACGAGTTTTGATAGTTCATTTACTGGCATATCAGGATGTTTTCTGGCTGCCTCAGCAATATTCTTCCAGTTCATTGACTTTTTAGGATAAGGTCCACCGACAATATCTTTATCTAGTGCTAATAAAGCAATGATATCTTGTGGTGTGAAATGAACATCTGCATCAATAAACATCATGTGTGTATATCCTGACCTTAAGAATTCATCTGCAAGGTAGTTTCTAGCACGAGTGATTAAAGATTCGTTGAATAGAAAAGAAAACTTAACTTCGATTCCATATTTCATCATTTGGGTTTGCAGGTCAAGAGCAGCTTTGGTATAAAGACCAAAACATTGTCCGCCATACATTGGTGTTGCTATAAAAAGTTTACACTTTTTTAATTCGTCTACATTAATTTTGAGTTCCATAATATATCCATTAGAGTTAAATAAAAAAAAGGAGCAATATTATTTATATCGCTCCAATTTTAAGTCAAAGCTATACTCTAAGCGAAAGCTTTTTCGCCACGAAGGCGTAAATACTCAACACCGGCAGCAACAACTTTTTTAGTTGGTGTACCCATGCGATAGAATGTAACTTTCTTTCCATTTACCGTTTTGGCATTCGTGTAAATAGCATGACCTTCTTTGCGAAGTTCATCTACTCGGGCTGCAACATTTTTAATACCGAATGTTGATTTAGCCTTAGCTACGGTTAACGTATTGTAACCTGTTGGTTTTGAAAGGTAACCTAAGATTTTAGCTTTACCTGATTTTGATACTCTAGTCATAAAAAACTCCATGATGTATTTGATTGCATTACAAAAAACAATCAAGCGTGCAATCTTTCACTTGATTGTATAATTATATCAGAAACCTAGACTTAATGAGGCAAACTTAGTTACTATTGCCTTCTTCTTCAATCATATCTCGAAGTTTATCTTCATCCACAACTGCATTTTCCAGTGTTGTGGTCATTTCATCTAAAGCTTCTGTTGTTTGACCATCTAAGATATCATCTCCAGCATCGACCTTTGTGTAAAGGTCAAGGAAAGAAATCTTAGTTTCATCGTCAAATCTATTTAAACATAATTCTAAAGCTTTGGTTTTCTCACCGAAGATACTTAAGGTCTCAACAATCTGAACCAATCTTCTAGTTGAGATAACTTCATCACAACCGCCTTCAGCGAAAGTTCTTCTAATCGCATCAGCCCAAGTAACAAGTTTAGAGGCAAAGTCATCATCAGTCAAACCATTTTTAGCAAGTTCTCCAATGATAATCTTTTTCTCAACAGCAGCAGGTGGCCATTCTTGTTCATAAGTATTTCTAAATCTTTCTAAGAAAGCCTCATTAAGAATGTTTGTAAACATATAACGGCCGTCATCAGAACCTTTACCTTTTGTATTCGCAGTGGCGAAGACCGTGAACCCAGGAGAGGGAGCAACCAATTCGCCTTTTTTCTTAAGCAAAAATGGTTTACCTTCTAGCACACGTTGAAGACATGAAAGATTCTGAGCGCCGTAATCAATTTCATCAATACATAATACCGCACCTTGTCTAGCAGCAGTAGTAACAGGACCATCTCTCCATTCCATCTGACCATTGATTAACACATAGTTACCAAGTAGGTCTGATTCGTCAGTCTCAGGAGTCATTGAAACGATTACACACTTACGCTTTAATTTAGCACAAGCTTGTTCAATAGACATCGTTTTACCATTACCAGAATGGCCTGAAACGAACACAGGAAAGAATTTACCTGATTTAATAATTGCAACAATATCTGGAAAGTTACCGAACGGCACATAATTATCATAAACATCTGGCACTAAATTTGTAATAGCAAGTTCAGTCGTAACATTTGAGATACGAGTTCCTGAATCTTCTAACACAATTTTTGTAGGCACAAAAGGAATAATTTTTGCAGAGGAAACTTTCAATCGAGCTCCGCCTGGTTGTAAGGCAATTAAAATATCTTGTGGCACTTTATACAGGCCTCTAGATAATTTATTTTCATCCTTCTTTGTAAACCAACCGAAACTTTTTAGACCAACTTCTTGGCCAAGTTTGTTTATTTCTGTTCTCGAAACCGAATCTTTCCCGGTCTCTTTGAGCTTCTCAAGAAACTCTTTTCGTATCACATTTAAATCACTCATAATATACTTTCTCCTTATTTCACGCAGCGGTTTTTCACTGTTATTACTTAATTTCTACAACCATTATAACACAATTGGACCAAAAGTCAAGCACTTTCGAGCTTTTATTTCAGTCATTTAGGCAGCAATCTTATCAATAAATTTGCCAACCAGAACTCTATTCACAACTTTTGTTTTATTCACTTTCATAAATGCAGTCTTCAGTTTAGATGCCGTAACTTTTCCAGTTACCTCAACTTCAAGGTCAGGAGCATTTAAGTCTTTGCCTCCAAGAATCAAGTAGAAATCATCATACTGTGGTTTTTTAGAAACCAATAATTTTTCTTTTCTGAATATTCTAACAATCTCTCTGTGATATTCCCATTTTCCATAACCCATTTCACCCACTGCGACTCCATCTTCATTTATATATTGTCTCCAAACCGCATCTTTAACTTCTCTAGCTTGAGGAGAAACAATATAAAAACCAATAATTTTAGAACCAGTAAACTTTTTATACCAAGCCATAGTTTGTTGGAATATTTCATTCGTGTAAGTTGTTTTAATCTTGGCTGTAAATCTTATTGAATCATCTTTAAGAATTACATTTTCATCAGTAGGATTAATTCTAGCATTATGTAAATGCTCTGTTTGTTTATCCATAGGAACCAATCCGTTTTCATCACGTTCACGTGAATCTTTACCAAATTTAAAGTAGTCGTGACAATAATCAGCGTCACCATCATGAATGATTACCAAATTAACAATATCAAGACCTCTAGAAGCTTTGAACTCATTAGTATATTTACCAAGAGCAACCAATGCTTGAGTCAATGGAGTATTTGTTAATCTTTCAGACCTAGGAGCCTGAGGTCTATTCATAGAACTATATCTAATAGAATGGTCATATGATTTAGCTAACAGTAACATATTTTGAACTGCTTTTGTGTATTCTGCTTTATTCATATTTGAATTAAGATATTCTCTTAATACCACATTCTCAAGTTTTAAATCACCTTTTTTAGATTCGAATGAATCAGGTATTGATTGTTTATTTGATTCATCATCAACATCTCTATCAATATACCATGTTGAACTAGTATCCGAAAATGTTTGAACTGTAAATGGAATATTTACCTTTCTACAAAAACTTGCAAGTATTAAAACTTGCTCAATAGCACCTGATATATTATCCCACATTGAACCAGAATAATCTAATAACAGAATCAGTCCGTGAGATTTCCCTTTAGGAATAATCATCATTTTTTTGAAAATGTCATCATTGAATTTATAAGAAGCCAGTTTGTTAATATCTAAATCGCCAGTGCTTGCTGTTCTTCTTTTGCCATAAACTTTGGCGGCTTTCTTCATTTCAAATTCTTTAGCAAGTAAAGCTACAAACTTATCATTCTTCTTTTTGAATTCTGTATAATTACTTTCTTTAAAAGTCTTCTCAAAGTATCCTTGTCTTTCTTGTTCAGCAAAAGCTTCAGTCAATAATTCCTGAACTCTTTTAGCTGGAGTAATAATATTCTTTAAGATTGGTTTAGGAAAAGTAACATAAACATATTCTTTACATTTTTCGTCAACTAATGTATTTTCATTTTCTCTATAAGCTTCATCAGTTAGACATCTTGGTTCGTTGATATCAATTTCTTCTTCTTCATATCCTGAATCTTTCTCACGATTGATTATCTGAGTTTCGCCATCTTCTTCTGTATCTTCAGCTTCATCTTCTCGTTCTTGGTCTGAGTCTGATTTATTCTCATTTTCATTTTCATTTTCTTCTTCGGAATCATCGCCAGAATCATTAGTTTCATAATCATCAGGACCAGTTTCGTCACCATCGGGGTATTCATAGAATTGTTCTTGTTGAGACATCATTTCATCTTCATATTCTAATTGTTCTTCAGTTGAATACGCATATACATCATTCGTAACTTGAACAACATCTGCCCATGATTCTGTATTTTTAACTCTATCTAATAATTTAGATTCTTCTTCATTAAAATCAAGAGGCATAGTATATTGTGATTTAGTGAAAAGATTTAGTCTGTCGATAAAAGCTAATTTGTTAGCATCTCTACCTTTAAGACCAAAGAAATCTTTTTCTCTTAAATCAGCATACGCTGTGTTGAATGATTTTTTTAGACCTGGATATTTTCTTTGTACACGCTTTTCAATTCTTGCATCTTCAATCACATTCAAAAAGTTTTTATAATTCTTACCTTTATTATTGATTGTGACAGCATCATGCCATCCTTCAGCTGGTGTATACAGAGCATGTCCAACTTCATGTCCGCAAAGCAAGTCATAAGTTGTACCAACCATATCAGTCCAGATTGGAAGATATAGAATTCTGTTTTTAGGGTCGAACTTTGCAGTAGAAATTTTCTGATGTTCGATTGTTAGATTTTCATTAGCCATCAGTTTTGCTAACTGAGACTTCTGTTCTTGTAGTACTAAATTGTCTTCTTTTTTCACTATCATGTAATCCATTATACAGATTTCCATGCAAAAGTCAAGCACTTTCGAGCTTTTCTTTTTGATTTAATGATAAGTTTTACTTATTAAAGAACTCAATAAGTGGAGCGGAGATTAGGATTCGCACCTAAAGAATTGACTGGACGCCACTTCTGTTCTACTACTTCTCCGCAAAAATTGGAGCGGTGTGTCAGATTCGCACTGACTGATTAAACGGGAAGAATAATCTGTTCTATTAACCCACCGCAATTAAGTAACCATTATACATGTTTGACGGCCTATGTCAAGCATTATATTCATTATTACCGACCAACTTGGTCTAGATAATAATCTTTAGTTTCTTCCCACGATAACACGGTTAAGTTATCGTAGAATAATGTTTCTGTAGAAACTCGGTTTGATTCTTTTAAATTTCTAATTCTCTTTGTTGCATATCTTTCTTTCCATAAAGTTACCAGAGATTCAGTTGAAGTGTCAAATGATTTTACTAATTTATCTTCAGTGATATCCCCTCTTAAGAACTCGGCTGAATTATTGTATAAAGGAGAAAAGTATATACCTCTGGCATGAGCTGATTGGGTTAATATTTTATCCATTTTCATTTGTGAATAGGCAAACGATAGTGACCTATTCTTATGGTCTCTTTTGTGTGGTTGTCCACTTGGTTTCTTTGCAACATACCATTCAAAGTATTTTCTGGTATGGTTTTTCTTTATCCAATCATTAATTTTATTTCTGGTCACTCTTCTTGGTTCAAACTTAACTGAACCTGCAGTGAAACCCATTTTCTTCCAGTGTGTCAGTCTATCGTATTGTGATAGTCCATGAAGTTTCGCTTTGCCATATAAGGATGTAGTTGTGACGCCTATTAGCGTGTCACCATACAATTCTTTCCATAGTTTCTGTATCTTATCGTCTAAACATAATAATGCTAATAATTTACCACCTGTGTAGTTGTAACCTAAAGGTTGCAAAGGAACAATCGTAGAGCCAATCGCTGTATGATTAATCATTGAACCTTGTGTTTTAAGTTCTCTACTCCATCCAATAAAATTATCTCTAGGAGTTAAGTCTAGAAAGTCTGAAGAAATACAAATAACACCAAGATATTTTTTAGTTGGTTTGTCTCTAACAATGAAGTTAAGATTACGACCAATATTAGAATTGTTTTTCATTGTAGATGAGAATGTTCTAATCACATTCCAGAGTTCTGGTAAGTCTTCTTGTTTGTTTGCATATATGAGTTCAGGTTCTATCTTCATAAACTCGTCTAAATCTTGTGGATTCCAAACATTGTTTTTAACTTCTTCAATAGCTATTCGTTGTTTATCGTTGGCTAAAACTTTCTTCTCGCCTTCCCATAAATCATTGACTATAGTAAATGGATATTTTTCTTGTACTTCACACCATTTTTGATATAATGTATATTCTTTTACATCCATCTTTGATACAAATTCAAGGTCTATAATAGTCTCTTGTTTGATTTGTTCAAAGTCGGGGTCATCCATATCCTCTACAGGATTGGCGGCTAACCATTTATCCCACTGGACTTCTACATCATCTTTAGTATAATCTATTGCCATTTAAACTTCATTCCACTTAAAATTGTTTTTCTGTTTTCTAGTCGCAGTTTTCATCATTTTATTTTGTTTCTTCTTCGCTAAGGATAACACAAGAGGAGACACTTTTGCGGTAAACTTTATTCCGTTCATGTGGTCTAGTTCGTGTTGAAAACATCTCGCTACCATTCCGTCTAAATGTTCAACCACAGTCTTGCCATCTTCGTCTTGGTATTCAACATCAATTTCTTCATGTCTTTTTACATTTAAGATTAATCCAGGATAAGATAAACACCCCTCATTGAGTTTAATGTCATTTTGTCCGATTGCAACTATTTTAGGGTTAATACAAACCATCTCTAGACCTTGATGTGCAATTATAAACACTCTTGCTGGGACATTACATTGGTTGGCTGATAATCCAATACCACCAAACTTTCTCATGGTCATTTTCATTCTTGCTATTAACGTTCTCATATCTGAATTAGGTAAAGCTTCTTCATAATCAGATAGAGGTTCACTTAATAATGGAAGTTGGTCATCATACAAATCTAATGGTTCTTCTCTGATTTCTTTTACTTCTTCAGTTGGTGTTTCTTCAACTTCTGGTCCAAGGCCTTCTGCTGTATTATATGTAAACGTCACTCCGTCATCAGAGGTTATTGTTTTATCATCACTCATGTTTTTCTATCCTTGAAAAGTTCTTCACTTTACTGAATTTAATTATATTTTGAAATTTGTCTTGTAGTATATCGCCTTTATGTGATATCACAAAAATATTCACATCATCTAGTTCATGTAAAATCTTAAGTAACTCATCAACGCCCGTAGCGTCTAGTGATGAATCAAATGTTTCATCTAGTATGAGTAGATTGGTATTAGTAGAATTCTTTAGTCTAGCAACAGCACGCCAAGTTAGCATAAGTGCCATATCGATTCTTTGTTTTTCTCCTTGAGAGAAATTATTATATGTAAAGTCATCTCTGAATCTGGATTTAATTGATTCTTTAAATGATTCGTCAAGGGTAAAGTTTACAAAGAAATCTAGTTTAGCTAGATAACTATTTACTAATTTGTTTATTACAGGTAAGTATTGTTTTATAATTTTTGTTTTGATACCAGTGTCTTTAAGTAAAGCACTTGCTACCTCGAAGTATTCTTTATCATCAAGTAATGCTTTAAATTCAGTTTCTTTATCTTCAATCTCTTTTTTGAGTTCACTCAACTTCAGCTCTTCTATATCTGAAACTGTTTTTGTATCTTGTAATTCTTCTATACTTGTTTTGATTCGAGTGATGTATCTATTAATTTCGGTAATTGATGTTGTATTTGTTGCTGTCTTAATCTGTAATTCTTGTATCTCTATTTGTTTTCCTGATATGATATTGAGTTTATTCTGTTCTTCGGTTACTTTAGTATCGAGTTCAGTTAAACCATGGTCACAACCAGTAATCTTGCTGGTAAGAGTTACAATTTGTTCTGATTTAAATTCAGATTCAATTCCTTGCCTACATGTTGGACAATCATCATTGTGTTCAAAGAAATTAACATCTTTTTTATATTTCGATAGATTAGTTTCTATTTGAGATTCGAGATGGTGATATTGTTTTACTCGTTGTTCGATTTCGAGTCGGTTTGCAACAACCTTTTGAATTTCAACAACTTGTAATCCAATACTCTCAATTTCTTCAGTGAGATTGTTAATATTAGTTTCGTTGGTAGAAATATCTTGTTTGTACTCATCTATTTTGTCTTCATTATTTTGTTTTAAGTCGCCTATTCGTTTTTCTTCAAATTCATATTTCTGTTGTGTTAATTGAATGTTGTGTCTTTTGTCATTGAGTAAGTCTTTGTTATTACCCAATCGTTCTCTTGTAAGTTTATTCATTACTGAGAATATTTGTATATCTAATAGGTCTTCGATTATAGCACGTCTATCATTATTTGATAGTTGCATGAACGGAGTAAATGCAGCTGAACCTAATACCACTATTTGTGTAAATGATTTATAGTTCATTTTTAATATGAACTTCTCAAGTTGTTCTTGATAATCTCTTATAGCCGCATCTTGGTTTAATAATTCACCATCGATATAGATTTCAAATTTATTGGGTCTGATAGTGCGAACAATTCTATATGACTTATTGTTTGTATCAAACTCCACTTCCACTTCACAATTTTTACCATTAATCGAATTCGTAAGGTTGCCTTTTGGAATATTACGAAATGGTTTCCCAAATAACCCAAAGCACAAAGCATCAAGCAAAGTGGATTTGCCCGACCCATTAACACCAACAATTAATGTATTAATGTTCTTATCTAAATTAATTTCACTAAAGTGATTGCCAGTGGAAAGTAGGTTCTTCCATTTTACTTTTCTAAATATAATCAATCGGTTTCTTCCGTGTGTAAGGCTTCAACATATAATTCTCTCATTAATGTTTTAAGTTTTTCATTCTCAACATTGAGAGATAATCCATCAATATACTTGGACAATATGGTCATTGTATCTTCAGCTTGATTAATGATATCATCATCATTTAATATAAGGTCTTCATTGAAGTCTTCGACAATAGCTATATCAGCCGCTCCCGATTTATATAAGTTATCGGTTAAGTAATCAAACAAAAATGGATTCTGTTTGTGTAGCACAACCACTTTTACATAACTATCTTGGTATTGTTTAAAATCAAAACTTTTAAAGTCTTCAATGCCTTTATCTCTATCATCATAACTTATCTTATGAAATATTTCAAATGGGTTCTGTATAAACTCCAATTCTCTTGTGTTTGTATCGAAGATATGAAACCCTCTTGGGTCTTTATAGTCTGCCCATGTCATTTGACCTGGAGTTCCCACATAAAATATTTGGCCATCATCTGACTTGTGATGAAAGTGTCCAGATAAAACCATGTCATACTTGGATAAAAGTGATTTGTCGATACCTGTTTGTGAAACAGTGCCTTTGTCCATCTCAAATCCTTGTATCTCAAAATGTCCAAAACAGAGCTGTGACCGACTATTCCTTATTGATTCTTTTATATCCTCTTCGTTGTCATCACACAACCAAGGAACAATGTCTATTGGAATGCCGTCAAATTCCTTTGTGACAAACTCATCAAAGATTGTGATGTTGTCATATTCGTTTAGTAGTAATTGTGATGAATTAATTTCTAATGTATTACGATAGGTAATGTCATGATTACCTAGAATAGAATAAAACGTAATGTTGTTTTCTTTTAGTTTATTAAAGAAGTATCTGCGACATAAGAATAGGGAGTTGAAATTGATAAACTTTCGGCGGTCAAATAAGTCGCCCATTTGAAATACTGTATCAATATTATTTTCTTTCAGATACGGAAAGAATACTGTGCTATAAAACTTCTCATAATGTTTATGGAAGATAACAGAATCGCCACGCATACCGAAATGGCTGTCGCCTAATATACACATTTTCATAATCTAGTCTTCTTTTAGTTTTGCTATCTTATCTTTCAGCTGTAGTTTTTCTTGTTTCATTTTCACCATAAGTTCATCGGAAAGATATTTTGAATATGATTCTTTGATTTTGGCATCAAGGTCTTTATGTTTAGCTTCAAGATGTTTAATTTTATCTTCTATCAATTCCATTCTCCATAAACAAGTTTAACACTGTCATATTTTTCTTCCATGTCATAGTTGCACTCTTTCAAGAAACCTCCATAACCACATGATGATATTATACAAGAAAACATTATCAATAGAGGCAAATATTTAAGCATCTGGTGAAGCTGCAACATCTGGTTCGATAAACTTTTCTAGGCCTTTTATTTTCTCTTCTTTCTTTTTTCTTTTGGCTTCTTCAAAGTTAAATATAAACTCAGATATGTTTTCATAGAGTTCAAATTGTCTTGTATTTCCATCGCTGTCTTCTAACATCTCAAACTCATCTAAAATACCTATTTGCTCAGTAGCTTTATATTTGACATAAAGTTGTTTTTTCTCTCTAGTAATTCTTCGGAGAAAAGCATAATAGATAATTTGGGTAAAGTAAGCGAATGGATTCTTCGACTTTTCGGGGTTAAAGTTTCTAAAATACATCATACAATTCTCAATTCCATCGGCAATCATTTCATCTCTAAAAGAGTATGATGCGAAGTTGGGTTTGTGTGATAAATGTTCTGCAATCTTAAGAAAACACTCACCGATATAATTAGGAACTTGCGGTTGAATCTCTTTAGCTTTATCTGCAACGCCACATAACCGTTTATATTCAACCAGTCCTGCTAAAAAGTCTGCATTATTTACATAATGTTTTTGACGTTTCTTTGCTGTTGTTTTAGCAACAGTTTTCTTAACTTTCTTTTCTTTTGGCAATTCTTCTTCTTTTTTCATATTCATAATATACCTTTCATTCCAAGTTTGCCTTCATTACGCTTGACAAAGTGCTTGACAAGAGTTATGGTAGCGGTGTCCCGTTTAATTAATGAATGAATAGCTACTCCTTACCATCCTTTCTGAAACCCTAATTCATATGTTACTTTATCTAAAAGTGATAACACTCTTTTTCGATAACCAAATCCTAACATACCCATTTTTGTTCCATCTTCATAAGGAGGAGTTCTATTAAAGTTGGTGTATTGTTGCGAAGTTAAATCAATTATCTTTCCATCAGCGTCTACGCACCACCAATGATAGATGTTTTCATCATCTAAAGCTCGATTCAATTTTAATGTTTTAGTTCCAAATATTTTCTGTAAACAACCAGAGGCTGTGTGACAATGCCCAAACATTGGATTAGATTTGTTTCTTTCGACCCACTTCTTCGGTAACAAGTCTTCTGACAAATTATTATATATTGCTTCAGATACCATCTTCAAATTCAATTCATTATATTCTATTGTCATATTAATGTAGTTTACTTTTATCCTGGTTATTCATATTATTTAAATATTCATCCATCACTGAAGCGTCATCATCATAGTATTCATCAATTTCAGCTCTCGCCTGCATGTTGATATTGGCCTCTGCAGAATTCTGTGCTTGAGTTCTTAAATTGTAATCTTCAAGAAGTCCTTCTGAGTTATTAGCTTCAAGAGTTACAGTTTCGATTGCATTTAAATAATACTCGATTAGACTGTCTTTAGGGTTGGTAAAGGTAACAATCTCTCTGTTATTTAATGTAGCCATATTATCAGATATTATCTCAATTGGCAACCATGGGACCATCATCATTACCGAGCCTTTGGGTGAACGTCTCACCATAAGCACCATAGGTTTGTTTAGTATTGTTGATTCCGTATCAGAAGTGATATCGGCAATGACATCTTCGCCAGATTGAAGTCTCACTAATTTAATGTTTAGTTGATTATCCATTTTTCAGCTCGATGTTATAGAATTTATATTTAAATTTCTCGTCATCATATATTTTTAATCTTTCAATAAAATGCTTCAATGTAAAATTGGTAAATTTACCAATCCTAAAATCATCCACAATATCAAATAATGTTGCTGTTCTTTTGTCATCACCCACTCTAAGTCCTCGACCAATTGATTGTAAATTACGAATACGAGATTTACTTGGTGATGCAAAGATAATGTTATGTAAGTTCCTTATATTTATGCCTGTCGAGAAGGTGCCATATGATGCAACAATAATAGCATCTTTTTCTTTTTCTGTAATTCCTCGAATAGCTTCCCTTGTTTCAGTATCAGTTCCTCCAAATACAAAAAATACTTTTCGTTTTTTTGCATGGTCTTTTATGTTTGCATATAAAGCTTTACCGTGTTTCTCAACAAACTGAAATAATATAAGTGAATTGCCGTTAAGTGATAATGCTAAGTTTCTTATAAAATCATTTCGGGCATTGTTCTTAACAATAAAATCAATCTCTTGTTGATAATCCCATGTTTTGCATTGTTTACAAAGTGGTTCAGGATACTTTAACACTAAACACTTTATATTAAAATCAGATAAATGTTTCTTTGCAATTAAATCTGCAGTAGTTGTTGCACGATAAACAGGACCAAAAAGTCCTTCTAACACCAAACGATGTGTTTGTGTGCCGTCTAATGTGCCTGTTGTTCCTATTCTATATCTAGCATTTGTACAAGCAGACATAATTGTTGCCAGTGATTTAGCTTTAAATTGATGTGCCTCATCACCGAGTACAAAATCAAATTGTTCGAAGTAATCGGGCCCTAGCTTATAGATGGACTGCCACGTTGAAACTACAAATGGCGAAGGTATCTGTATCGTTTCAATCTGTTTTATTTTCATATTTTTTTCTCCCCACTGACCATCCACATAATATATTTAACGGCAAAAACAATTTATTTATTGATAATTCATCATTATGACACCATTTCATTCCTTTAGTGTGTCCTAGTTTTGTTTTTCTTTCCTTTTCTGAAAGACCACCAAAATACTGTTTTTTTGTTTCTGCCATTTTTTTAACTCTATCACAGTTTTCTTTTGTTTTACCTAATCTATCTAAACTAAGTTTTAATCGCTGTTCAGTAGTAATTTCGTGTCCTAATATTTCTTTTCTTTCACTTTCAGATAGACTTTCTAACCATTTGTTAATTTTAGGTCTAGCTATTGTTTGATAGTGTCCGTTCTTATCTTTCATGGATTTTGATTGTTTAATAGCAGCCAATCTAATATATTCATGGGACTCTTTTGTTCTTCCTGTCAACTTAGTCTTTAATGCCAATAGTGAAGCCTCCGGCATTTTACCACCATCCAACCCATTCTCTTCCTTTAAATTTGCCCATGTATCGTCATCAACAATGTTATTCTCCTGACAAAAATCATTACAAAATTTAGTTATATGTTCTTCATAATAAAAATATTCTGAAATCCATTCTGTTTTAACGTATTCTATGCCATGTTTTTTTATGTGTTTTTTCCAATATACACCAGACCCATAATATGATTCTAAGTTTTTTCTTGCTGATTTTCCAAAATACTTTAATCCAGTTTTTGTGTGTGTTTTTATGTATAATCGTACAGGTGCTATTTTTTTCATAATATTTCCACCAAAGAGGTTGTAGGGACATTAGTATTTATAATAAATCATCCTCTATGGTTAAGTTTTTTGCTAATATAACACCCCTTTTTGTATTTACTCTCTGGTTTGGCTTTAAATAACAAATTTTATTATTTTCTAGTGTCACTTTCAATCTATCAACCTTAGGATTTTTATCTTTCCCACCCATAATAATTGATACTTCATCCTCAACAATAAATTCATTATCATTGTTGGAGTAGTCTTCGAAGTCAGTGAACATCTGGTAACAAAGCGATGTTGTTGGAACGATTAGGAGACCTTTCTTCATCTTATTAATTAAGAGATGTCTGACTATCAAGTATAATATTAAAGACTTACCAGACGCTGTTGGAGACAACAGGAGAAGTCGTTTATTGCGTATTGCAGTGATGAATGATTTTAGTTGATAGTCTCTAACCACATGAGGGAGTTTTAATGTATCGACAAACTCTTTAGCCTCAATTACTGCAAATGCATCAGTTGAATTAACATCATCATCTATTAAACACTCATACCCACGTTCAGTACAAAACTCCTTAATATAGGGAGTAAGACCGTGATAAATTTGGAAGTTTCTTAAATCCAAGAGTCTTATCTTTCCATCCCAAACTCGACTTTTATATGCAGGAGTATATTGATAACCTGGAACATGGAAAGTAAAGTGTTCTGATAACTCTTGAGCAAGTCCTCTTTCACATTCCACCTGTATAAAGGCTTCGTTTACTTTATGTAGTTGTATAGTTTCAGTCATCTATACGCCTTGAATGAATTTTTCCCAATCAATAAACGATTTCAACTGAAACGTTCTGCTATGGAGTTCTTTTAGAATAGCTTCACATACAGTGACTATTTCCTCATGAAGAGCTTTAGAGGCTTTGTACTTGTTGATATCTTCATCACTATCAAGATAGGTAGTTATCTCAGATTTAAGAACATATGGAAATGGTTCCCATCCATGCTTACTTAAATCTTCATCATCTAACTTACCTGTATAATATTCCCACTTTAATCGTTTCATGCGATTTAATTTAAAATCAACATCTTTAACGAGTAATCTATGGTGAGAAAGTATGTTTAAATATTTACTGTGATGTAGTGGAATCTTTGTGAGTTCTTTACCTGGCTCTGTTCGGTCAAGGTCAGAATCTTTTCTCCACATCTCAAGTAACTCTTCTAGTTGTTTCATAATATAATTCTCCAATTAATTTGGATTATAACAGGATGGTAGTCTGTTGTCAAGCGTTTTAGTAAAGTTTTTCTATATCGAAGTATGTGTACCGAAAAGTGGCATCTGCGGTTAACAGTTCTTCTGGACCAGAAGCTGATGACATAATAAAAGTGGAGAGGGTGGTTGGAAAAGCGTCCCTAAAATGAATTTTAACATAAGGAAGATTTGATGAGGATAAAACAGTTAGTGTTGCATCAGAATATTGAGGTGTTTTAGTTTGTTGTAAACTAGAAGCTTTGTTGAGTCTACTAAGGTCTCGGTAATCTTTAAAATCTACTGGAAATACCATAGAACGAATCCAATCATGAACTTCAATCCATGAGCCCATTCTTTCATCAATTAAGAATGTTACGTTGAATATATCATAAATTGCTTTATCGCCAGGAGCAAAGATATCTACAAATGGAGTAGACTGAGGAGTTTCAGACATTGAGATGCCTGGAACTGAAACCGATTGACAAAAATATGACATATTCGGTAGTCTTGCAAAATTTAAAACATATTTGTTTGGTTGAAGAAAATTAGGATTAACTGGGTTTCTATCAGTAGCTGCCATTTAAATTGTCCATACTATTATTATCATAACCTGTATTTATGCTACATGGATTGTTGTTATTTTTCGACTGTTTATTAACAACAAATAGCAGACAAAAAAATACCCACCGAAGTGGGTACCTTTTCGTGAATCTTTATTACTACTCAGAATAAATCTGAGTCAAAGTGACTACATTAAGTTAGAAACTTTGAATGAACGGTAATAAACATTTGCAACAGCAGCACCGATACCAGCGCCTGAAGCAGCTGTACCAGCAGAGAATGGATTTCTTTGCATGCCGTAACGAGTTTTGAACCCGATTTTTGGTTGGAATGTACCAGTATCAACTGCACGAACCATTTGTAATGGCACGTAAGGACAATAGAACAGACCAGCATCATAAGCATTTGAGCCTTTATAACCAACAACTGCAAATTCTTTAGATGTAGTACTTGTGATAGCATATGGGTCTATATAGACTTTAATTCTACCGAATAACATACCTGCATATGTGTTACCTGAATCATCTACAGTTAAGTTAGTTTGTGCTTGTAAAGCAGGATTGTAGTCTAAAAGACCAGACATTGCAAGAGCAGAAGCTACGTCAGAAGTAACAAGGATGAAATTACCTTTACCTCTACGAGTTTCTTTAGCAATCTGATTAGCTTCTCTTTCTAATTGAAAAGCAAGTCCTTTAATTTTTTCTACCATCCAACGACCGTTAGAATCAGTATCTAAATCAAAATTACCAGCAGATGTTGTGCCTACTTGACAACCAATTTTAGCAGTCTTGTAGATAGTTCTAACAACTTCTCTGTTAATTTCTGCAAGTATTTCAGCAGAAAGGATATTAGCTAATTCTGTTTCAGCGTCAAGACCGTGAACTGCTTTTAAGTCCTGTGCTAATTCGATAGAGTATTCTGCTTTAAGTGCTCTTGATACAGCAGTAACAGTTACTTTTTCGATTGTGAATGCCATTTCTGCAAATGTGTCAGCAGCGATACCAGCTTCTGCCTGAGCAGTAGTCATACCAGTTGGTGCCATACCAGCAGCAGCATTATTTGTAAATGTTAAAGCATCTGAACCACCAGCAGCTGCAGTAGCAGATACTTCTAGAGCAGAACCAGCAACACCAGCACCAGAAAAGCCAGGATTAACTTCGTTGTAGAAGTTTTCAGCGCCACCAGCAGATGTGTAACGTGAGCGCATTGCAAAGATAAGACCAGTAGGTCCTGTCATTGGTTGAACGCCACATATATCATATGCGATTAAGTTAGGTAAAGAACGTCTAACTAGTGAGATTAAAATTGGGTCAAAGTTTGATACTGAACCTGCTACGTTAGCTGGTGCAGCTTCGTCAAGTTGTTGTAATGAACCTGATTGGTCTTTTGACATTTCGTTATACTGATTTTCAAGAATAACAGCGGTAACTGCTTTCTTATATGGGTCAGTTATAGGTGCTAAATCTGGATGATTTAGTACGCCTTCCCATTTATTTTGTAATGATTCGGACAAATACATTGTGTACTCCTAATTGTTATTAATTATTATTTCTTAGTATTACTAATTGCAGAGGTTACAGCATTAACAAATGGGTCAAAAGACTTTTGTTTTGCAGCCGTAGCTTCTTCTGCAGATTCTATTTCTTCATGTAACATTTCTTCACCTGGTTTTTTAATTCCTGATGGAAAATAGTTCTCACGGATTGATTCAAGTTTTCCTGTGTATTCGTCCTCTGTGGAGAATTCAACACTCTCTGCGAGCGCTTTAATTTTTGCAACTTGAGTATCAATAAGACCTTCTGTCACTTGATGAACAATTTCATTTTTACGAGATTCTATTAAATCTTTTTTGTATTCAATACCTCTCTCGATTTCTTCGTCAAGTTTGCTTTCAAGTTCTTCAACTTTAGTAGCTAACTCGTCAACTAAATCAACTTTTTCTTCAGGAACATCAATATAATGTTCAGCAAATAGATTTCTCATTCCTGAGATAAATTCTTCAGTTAGTTCTGAGCGTAAACCAGATTCAATAGCAATTTCATTATCACTCATCCACTGTTCTACAACATATGAAAGATATCCATCAACCTTTTCTGTTAAATCCTCTTTAATAGAATCAACAGTTTCTTCTAATTGACCAGCATACTTAGCTTCGATTTCTTCTTCAATTTGAGTAACACGGTCATGGACACGAGCCTCAAAGATTGTAGATGCCTTAGCACGGAAATCTTCTGAAATTGTTTTATCATCAGCAAATAGAGCATCGATATCTTCTTTCATTTTTTCTTTCCTCTTTTTATCTTCTTTTTCATCTTCATCTGATTCGTCTTCTTCTGAGTCATCATCTTCAGATTCGTCTTCGTCTTCATCTTTGTGTTTAGCTTCAACTACAGGTTCAGCTTCAACTTCAACGGGTTCTAAGACCTCTTCTTCTTCAACAGGTTCTAAAACCTCTTCTTCAGATTCAGCAGATTCGAGTTTTGCAGATGCAGCCGACGGATGCATTTTGTGTCCTGCTATGTTTTTAGCATAATCACTCTTAGCGCCAGATTTAACTTTGATTGAATCTCCAGGATTAGTGGCTGTTTTATTATCCATTCCTCCTAAATCTTCGACCTCGTCACCAGCCATTTTTTGCATTGGCATAGAAGCTGCGTTACGCTTGCTTTGAGCAAGAATATCTGCAGCCGCTTCCATTAATTTGTTTATTGCCATTAGAATTTCTCCTTGTGTATTTTTCTATTTATAATTTTAAAGTTTTCGTAAATAGGATTCGAATAAATTTAAAGCAACCGCTTCGATTTCTCTAGCCGAGGCCCTCTTAATTGTTCGTTTAGCATGGTCAAAATCAGATTCAACAAATCTTCCTTCGACAAACATCCATTCTTTATTTTCCATAATGCCATTAACAAAAGCACCTGGAGCTGACGGGTCAGCAACAATATCAGCTGCGGTTGCAAGTTTTAAATCATCTTGCACTAAATTATATCCTTCTTTAGACTGTACCACAGAGCCTAAAGCTCTCGATGATACTCCGATACTAACATCATTCTCTATGAAGTTTTTAACAATCTCTCCATAGGGTGTTTCTAGAATTTGTGCTTTACCGTAAAATGTATTTCCATCTTCTTCCAATTTTACAATTTTATGTGATACTCTTTCAAGATTAATTGTTGGCGTGTCAGGATGTCCTAGTTCACCTAATGCACGATTAGTTTTAACATACTCTTCGTTATAGCGTTTAACCTCGTTTCGAAGTGTATCCATTTTATACATTCGATTATTACGATTTACTGTATCTCCAACTAGAAATGTACCTTCAATAAACAACCGTTTCTTACCAGCCTCTGTGGTCTCGGTTAAATATTTGACATTATCTAAGGTTTCTGTTATTAGTTTCATTCTATTAATCTCCGAAAGCTACTTTAGCTGCATTAACAGTTCCAGCCGCATATACTTTTTCATCTGATTTTTTAACAACAAGTTCTGTACTTTTGTCAAGCATAGTGAAAGAACCTGTAGTTTGTCCAAGAGCATTAGTTATAGTAATCAAAGTTGTAGCTGCAACAGTATTATGAAGTCTCACAATCCTTGCATTATTAATTGTTTGAGGACTGCCATTTGTTCCATATGTTAGACCTGTTGGAGAACCAGCTGTTGTAACAACGGCTGTTCCATCTGTATTCTCAAGTTGAGCACCTGTAACTAGTGGCCATGAATCGACATTTGCATTTGTATTAACAACACTTTTAACTCTATATGTTGTTGGGGTTGCATAACCCACAATAGTTCCTGTTCCGCCCAAAGTACCAGTTATCACAATCTTATCTCCAACAGCTACCTTATTACCAGTAAATGTTACATTGAAAGTTGTGTCTGTAATAGCTACTGTAGCTAGAGGAGAAAATGTTGCTATTCCAGCCAGTAAAGGTACTACAACCTCTGAACTTTGTACTTGTATATTATTTGCCATTTTATTTCAATCCCATTGCACTTCTCCTACGCAAAGACATCCTTCTTTTAATCAAAGAACGGCGTAGTTTCGCTCTTCGTGTCGTTTTCCAAGCTCTTCTTAATAATCTTGCTTTCTTTAATCTGGTTGTTGCGGGTATTCTTCTTACAGTATTTCCAGAAATTCGATAGCCCTTAAGTCTGGACCGCCTTCTATTTTTCTGAACCGTAATTCTACCTTTTTTATTACGTCTTATTCTTTTACGAATTCTTCTAACTCGACCCATATTAATTATGTTCGGGTTTCTTCTTTGAGGAGCTTCGTCTAACTCTTCAATCCATTCAAATCTATCAGCTTCTGCATATTTTTTTGCTTCTTCTAGATACTTAGCTGATATCTCACTTAGTCGAGCATGAATTAATTCTTTTGCTTCGTCTAGTTTGTTAGCTATAAGTAAGTCTAAAAAACTCATTTTGCATCTTTAGCTTTATTACCACCAGCAACACTGTGGGCTTTAAATGCGAAGTCTGAACCTTTTCTAAAGTGTTCAGGACTTTTATGTATCATGTCTGCATATTTCTTCTTATTAACGTCATTTAAAGATTTATGTACATTTGTCATAGCACTTGCTGTATAGTGGTCAACCTTTTGTGATTTTCCATTTGCAAACTTTATACTCTTATGTTGTTTGTTTGCAACAATGTTATGTAAATGGTCCATTGTACTTTCTTCAAATGTTCCATTATTTAGTCGGTTTACCTCTTCGGATTGTAAAGGAGTTTGAATGCCTTTAGGACCGTAAGGAACGGTAAAGTATTTGTTTAATTTAGCATTATAATATAATGCAACTTTCATGCCATTAGGATATGGTCTGAAAGATTTTCTCTTAAGAAGTAAAACAAAAGGTGGGTCTTTAGGATTATCACCTTTCTTTTCTACTACCATTTCTAATTCAATAGGAAGTTCCACATCTTCACGAACAGCTCTTCTTGTTCTTTGAAAAATCTGTGGGTTATCTGTTAAAAGTCCAACCATTTTACCAAATAAGTCTTGAAGTAACCTTCTCTCATGAGGAGGAAATACAGGACGTTCAGTCTCCATTTTATCTAAGATACGATGAAGCTTTGCTAACTTAGTTTTATCGGCTAAACCGGCACGAACAAGAACATCAAACTTTTTATAGTCTTTTTTCTCTACAGTTTTCTTATTAGCTTCGAGTAGAGTATCTGTGCCTTTAAAATCAAATAAGCTTTTCATTGAATCCTTACCTTAAAAGTGTTGAGTATCATCTAGGCGATGAATGTGTGAGCCTTCTTCTGGTTCTGCATCAGCGGTATCTTGTACTTCAACCTCTGGTGCCACATAATCTTGATACCCAGTGTTTTGATTAATTTCATCAGGATTATTAATTTCATCCTGTGTCATAGGATTAACATCAGCAAACATATCTTTTGCAATATCAGTCTTCTTGTCATCTAGACTTTGAAACGCTCTTTGTGATAAAAGATTGTCTAGGCTTTCTGTAGCATCTTTAGCTTGAGCTGAAGCTACTTGGTTTATAAAATCAACTATTTCTGTCATAATTTTTCTCCGTTATTCTTTATTTATGCACCGAACTTAGCCACGTCATCATCAAGTTCTGGTGTTTCTGATTCCGTATCGTCAGCATCTTTTGTATTATCTTCTGGTGGAAATTGACTAGCATCTACTTCGCTTTGGCCAAATGTAACTCCACTTTCTTGTTCATCTGCAATCTCTGTTTCCATTGTTTCAATTTCTTCGCCAGACATATGCAGAACGTTTTTCTTAACCCACTCTGTTGAGTAATAACGACCAATATATGGGTCTACAACACTAAGAAGATTAACTCTTTCACGAAGCAATTCAGCTTCTCTTAGTTCTGTAAAGTTATTATCTTTAAGATAGTCATAGTAAATATGTTCTTGCATGTCGTGCCAATCTTCTAAGGAACAAATACCCTTAAGCACACACTGCGTTTTTAAAGCATGGTCAAATACTTGTGAAAATTTATTTCTTAATCGAGTTATAAATTTACCAAACTTAACTTCATCTCTTGTTACTTCAGTTGACCGACCGAGACCAATCATACCTCCGCTTGATGGTTCCATTCTTGAGATTGGAACATTCAAAGATTGCATAAGTTTATTCTTAAAGTATTTTACATCTTCTAGTTCGCCAAGATTTTGACCAGCAGGCAATGTAGTAATTTCTGTTCCTTTGCCACCTTCTCTACGAGGTAACCAGAAATCTTCTAGCATTGACATATGTTTTCTGTCGTCTCTTAACTCACCAGTTGAAGCATCATAAACCATTTTATTTCTATACTTAACCATTACATCTTTTAGATATTGTTCAGCTTTACCTTTTGGTAAGTTGCCCACATCGATGTAAAATATTCTTCTTTCAGGTGCCCTTGATAATCTATAAATGACAATCGCATCTTCAACCATTCTTAATTGATTAAGTGGTTTAATTGCCTTGTGTAAATATGAAATTACAAAAGTATTCTTTGCATCCATTAGTCCAGAATTAACATTAATAATGGATTCGGGAGCTATCTTCAGACCAGAATTTACATTTTGTCCAAAAGATTGTGTTGATTGTCCTTTATCATTATAAACATAATACTCGGCCATTGATTCTATAATCATTGCACCGGTTTTAGGGTCTTTGATTTTCTTAACTTCACGCACTTTACGAATCTTGCGTGGGTCAATATATCTTAATTCTTTAATTCCTTCTTTAGGTCTCTTTTCATCGACAACGATGTGATAGTAAATTCTACCATCAATATACCATCTCTTAAATAAATCATCAGCATAATTATTAAAATTTAACATTGATAATACATTGTTAAACTCATCTCTGATTTTTTTCTTTATTGATTCTGGTTGTCTAAGGTTGTCTAGACGAACATCGACAGATTTGCCGGACTCATCATGTGTAATTGCTTCGTTGACAATATCGTCAATGGCCATTTCCATTTCTGCATGGTTTGCCATCTCCCGATATCTGGTAATAAGTTCAATCTCGTTACGAACCGAACCTTCTAAATCAAGATATGTACCATAATGAGCATTACCGCTAACGGTAACAGCACCATCGTCCATAGTTGTACTTGGTAAAGTAAAGGAAGGCTTAGTGGACGCTGAGGTTTGCTCAATGTCCTTTTTGCCTAAGGTGAACCCGAAAAGCTTAATACTCATAATTTATCATCCTATAAAAAAAATAGAGATGGCCAGAGAGGCCATCCTATTACACAACACCGTCTTCGACTGACTCCCACCATTGGTATGATAGAGTAACCGAAAATTCTTCCATTGTATCATTTGCACCCCAATCAACATCGATTGGTGTTAAGTCGGTTGGAAATAATCCGATAAACTTATATTTCTTAAGTGCATTTCCTGCTTTTCCGTATTGCGTTACCTCACCATCAACGGAATATCCGCCTGGTGATGTAGCAAGTGGATTTCTCACATTAAGATTATGACTGTTAATACCGTTCATCCATCTTTCGAAGGCGTTACGGACACTAAAGTCTTCATCATTAATAACCGAGATAGTCCAGTCCATGAAGGTTCTATTACCTACAAATTTAAGTTCACGACCAAAGTATTGAACTGGAACAACACCGAGCGTAGCGCCTGGTAGTTGTGCAGTTTTACACATGAAGGTCATTTTTTGTTGTGCGTTTCCAGCATTAGAAAATGCAGGAAAAGGCATAGAGACTTCAAACAGATTGGGACGAGCACCGTCACCAATCATTTGACTTCTAAATTCGTTTACGTTAAATGCCATTTAATTTCTCCTGTTTTATCTATTTATTAGAACTGTCCAACGACTTCATCGAATGAAACGCCGGTTCTAACTGCAACAAAGTTTAGTTGAATAAAGTTAATTGACCTTGCTGGTTTGATGTAAATATCACCAACAAATCTGTTACTATCAATTACTTCGCCTGTATTATTTGATTCATCACAAACTACACGAAAGTCTGTAATGCCTCTACGACCTTGAATATCTCTTAGATATGGTTCAACAAGACTCACAAATTGAGCTCTGGTGAACTGGTCATTAAATTCAAACATTGAGAATCTAGCAGCACGAGCAATTGCTTTTTCAATTACGATAAACAATCTTCGAACATTGATTCTATCAAAGGCTGATGGTTTAAATAACAATGTTTTGTCACCAAACAATTGTGTACCTTCGCCTGGGAATGTCATGACTGGATTAATACCTTTATTATAAAGGGTATCTCTATCTGCCTTAACAGGATTCCATGCAAGTTTCAATACATTTCTCATGATGCCTCTGTTAGGACCAGCAGGTGAGAACCAAGGGTCTCTTTCGAGGTCAGTTCTTGCTGTAAGACCAGCAGTATCGCCATTAACTGGCACCCAACGATATACATCATTGTATTTGTCATATGTATATTTCCAGTTACAATCCATAACTGCATATGAAGATGAAGTCAAAGTATCTCTATAAGCAACAGTGTTAGTTGTTTCAGAACCAGCAGCGTTTACAACATCTGATTTTTCTGGTGAGATATATGCCATACAATCTTTTCTTGTTTCTGCTAATGTAATAAGTTTTGAAGCTACTGTTACTTCAGCAGGTCCTGCCATTAGTAAATTAACATCTACTGTATCGCCATTTGCAAATTCATCATAAGCAAGAATGGTATTAGCAGTAGTTATTGGTCCGTCTATGCCTAGTCCTAGTGAGTATGTTGATTGGGTTGCTAAGTTTGTAAAAGCTTTAGCAGGTGTAGCAGTATTTCCCCAATTACCAGTAACTAGATTAGGTGAAACTGGATGTGACAGGTATCGAATATATTGTGACTGTTTAGTAATAACATCTTTATAGTAGTTTGCATTACCTGAATCGTCTTTAGCATCGCTTGCTTTAGACATGAATGGGAATACTTCTAGAACTGTATTAGCAGTTCCTGTGAATTCGCCCTTTTCATCAATAACAACTGCGTGTAGTTCATCATATGTTGAACCAAGGTTGGATGCATATGTTGAAGTTAAAGGTTGTGATGTGAAGTTTCCAGAAAAAGCCCAAGCAGCCCATGTGTTAGCATCTGCGATTGAAACTTGTAATGAATTACCCTTAGTGCCAGGATATTTAGCAGCAAATGCTCCCCATGTAACAACATCAGCTGAATATGAAGATTGCCATTGGTCATCGTTTTTGATTAATACGCCCGTAGCGCCAGAGACAGCATTAAGCATGCCACCTTGTAGTGTACGAACTACTTTTAAGTTACTTGAATATGCTAAAAAACTTGCAGCAGTGAACCAGTATTCATAGTTGTCTGAATTGGGTTTGCCAAAAGTACTAACAAGCCTTGTTTCATCCGATATAGTTGTTACTTCAAGAACTGGACCCCAAGCAAATCTTCCAGCAAAACCACCAATACTAGTGGCGACTGAAGGGACAATTGTAGTCAGGTCGACTTCTGATACATTTACCCCAGGTGAGAGCTGAAATGCCATTTGATTACTCCTCTTATAAATGGGTCAATAATTATTTGAATATATTTTTAATTTATACTCTATTTAGTGTTTTAGAAAGTTGAGGTCGGATAGTTTTTTATCAAATCACTATTCATCCATCGGTCTCCCTCTGAATCTATCTCACTTTCTGGTTCTCGTCCGTCATCAAATACTCCAACTGGAGTTAATTCTTCATTTATTAACATATTAGCTTCTGCCAACATTTGTTTTCTTACATCTACATCTGTTTCTTCTCTAAACAATGTTTGTGCAGTTAGCCAACCAAATAAAACTAAACCCATAACTAGGTCATCGTTATTGCCTTCTTCAGCACCGTAAGAATCTCTCTGTCGGGCAAAAGTATTTAATTCGGCAATAGTGTCAAAATCATTTAATATAAGTTTGTCGTTTTCAATTAATGTCTTTAAGTTAGCACAACCAATTTTCTTAACAGTTTTTGTAGTTCTAACGCCAAATGAAGTTGACCTTTTAAAACCACTAGATATAGCCTGTCCTTTTATGTGATGATGCTCTAACTTGTAAATATTTTCATATTCTAGGTCATAGTGTAGAATGTCTACAACTTGTTGACCTATATTATTCGTTTCAATTAACGCAAAAGCGTCATTATACATTGTACCTACTTTATAAATTATTGTTGGATAAAACAACAATGGTAACTTATTATTTCGATACTTAGCAACTTGTCTATATGGCGTTTCAGTTACATCTATTACCATGATAGCGGAGTAATCTAAATTAACTCCTTCAGCACAATCAACAGCCGCAATATATAAATGGCCTTTAATTGGTTCCTCATATATATCTAAACCGTCATCTGTGCGTATGGGATTATGAAATGCAAGACTTCTCAGTTTAACACCTGAAATTAGAGTTGCACTTGAACCAACAAATTCTGTTTCAAACTCAACACGGAATTGTTCCTCACTCGTGTTTCGTATCGTCTCATCTTTCCATTCTGCATCTCTACCTGGTACCATTGACCAGTGGACTTCGAGTGGTATATATGTTGAGCGTTTTTCTTCCGCATCAACCCACATCTTATAGAATAGATTCAAACCATTTGGTGTTGAGACTATAATTACTTTTGTAGTACTTCCAGATGATATCACAGGATATGTTGACTGGAAAAACTCTAGTGCCATATTATGAGGCACAAAAGCAAACTCATCTAAAAATACTAAGTTGTAAGTACCTCCACGAACACCAGAAGCTGATGTTGCGTAGGCAAATATCTTAGACCCATTTTCTAATTCTAAATTACCTTTATTCCAAACTAATATGCCTTGTTGTAACCATAAAGGCAAATATTCATAAGCCTTTTGTAATCTTCCTAAAATTTCCCTTGCAAGAGAACCTTTGTTAGCAAGAATACCTATAGTATACTCTTCTTGGAACAACACACACCATAACATATATGCAACCGATGTTGTTGTTTTACCACACTGCCGTGGCATCTTTGCAATGTTAAATCTATTTGTGTGAAACGAATGAACCATATCTTCTTGAAATGGCCACATTTCGAAAGGCACTAGACCTAAATCCACATTAACTATTTGAACATACGATTTAATAAAATATACGGGGTCTTTAGAACACTTGACTAATTCAGTCACTTGCTCTTCAGTATAATTTAACTCGACACCTACACGTTTCAACCTACTATTACCCATGTACCCGGCGGTTGTACTCAGTTGTTGCTCAGCCATAATATAATTTATTTAATAATACTTCTAAGCATCCAGCGATGTGTGCTATGAACGTCTATGCGATTTGCTAAAAAGTTTATTAATCCTTGTTTGTCAAATTCAGTTGCTAATTTTAATGCCATGCTGAGGGAAGCCATAACAACCTCATTATCCTCACTTAATATTTTTGCCATCTCAATGCCACCTGGCACTGTTAGTTCGTCTTCAACATCTGTTAGTTCTTGAAAGCGAGAAAATGAACCAGGAGCATAAGCGTCTAAAGCTCGAATTTGTTCTGCGATTGTATCGACTGATGCGAATAGTTCTAGGTATAGGGTGCCAAAAAAATTGTGGAATTGAGGGAAATTTGAACCTTCTACGTTCCAATGAAAGTTGTGAGTTTTGAGATACATAGCAAATGTATCAGCAAGAACTTTCTTCATCATATCATTAAGTGTTTCTTCCATATTATATCCTTTTACTGTCTTATTCTATTTATCTTTCTCAGGAGTGATGTCCTTAGTAACGCCTTTTTCTTTGTCATTCAAAAACTTAACTAACTCCCTTGTAGAACCAACAAAAACAGCTTTATCTATATTCATATTTTTTGTATTTCCTGCAAATCCATGTTCATTTTTCGTTAAATCTCTTCGGGTTTTTTGTATATTTAACAAATCCTTATTGGAATCAGATAGATTCTTAATCATAGCTGCAGCTACTTCATATGCTCTAGGGTGTTCAGATTCTTTAGCAACAGCTAAAAGATTATCTAAGGCAACACCGCCTTTATTAATTAAATCTTTAATATTACCTCGAGCAAATTCAGTATCTTGTTCTGCTACTTCTTCGATAGTAACAATCTCGTGTTTTTTTTCTTGTATTGGTAAAATTTCCATTGTAGGAACAAATTCTTTCTCATTATCTACATTGAAAAGTTCTGATAACTTATCGTTTGTATTGCTCATTATGTATTAGGCCACTCATATATTGTTTCAGAAAATCCATACTCATCTTCAACGTTAGCTGTAGCTGGGTCTGGTGTTGTAGTAATAATAACGGTCTTAAGTGGTTCACTATCAACACTCGTTACATTATAAGATGCGTGTGATGTAGCGCCAACAATTATATCGTTTGCTTTCAATAAGGTATTTAGGTTGCTTATAACCACGATTCCAGTGTTAGAATTACTGAAGTATGCCATATCACCTGAGATATCTATATTTTTACCATCTGTGGTCTTAGTTGCAAAGATAGTTTCTTCATCAACAAAGTAGTTACTCTCTCCAGTTGAAACGTTAGAATGATTATTAGCCCAATCAACATAAACTTTTTGAGAACCTTTTGAAGAGGTTTCTATGAAAAGGTTTGTATTTGCTGAACGAATTATTTTGCCTGCTTTAACTGGAGGCCACAGATATCCTTTTGCGGTAAACGTTAAATCCCAAATAATCAATCGGGTGGTTGTCATATCACCTTCATAATCTACACTTGGTGTAACAGAAGTTAATACAACTGGCATATCATATTTTTGGTCCATATCAGAAATGAAATCTACAGTGACAGTAAAGTCTGGTGTAAAAAATGGTAATATCTGTTCTAGGATTTGTGTGCCGTCTTCGGTATTTCTTACATAAAGAGACATGTTAAACTGAAAGTTATAAGGAATGGGAACATATTGTGTTTTAAGATTTGTACTTGTATTAGCTGAAAAGTTCATTACACTAGATAATTGTTTTCTAGTTGTGTCATAATCCAATCCTGATAACTCGAATGAAATACGAGGCACCACGGAACTGACAGCTTTTGTTAGATTAGGGTCAGATGTAATTCTTGTAATATATTTTTCTTTGGCACCATAAGACAAAGGAACTTTAAAATGTTCTTTAGAGGTTACACCATTAGCTGTGTATCTTTGTAATACAATATCATTAAACATTGAGCCGAAAGCTACAATGACTTTTCTCATAGTACGATTATAAAAGTGTGCGTTACCTAGCATTTATTTTCTCTTTATTAATATCTTGCCGCTTCTTGTTTTATAATTATCAGAACTTATCTTCCAAGCATTTCTTACACCTTCAGAAATATTCTTTTTGGTCTCTTCTGAATGATTTGTTTTTCCCATTTCAACTCTTTTTTTCATTCCTAAAGGGGATATTTTCTGTAATTGAGCTTTGCCTTCTGGCGAATTTGCTCGTCTCTTGGCAGAAATTCTCATCTTTTCTCTTGTTTCTTCTGATAGTATTGGTCTTGTCATTAATTCACCCATTCTTATTTTATCTTTTGTTTCTTCTGTGTGTTTCCTACCTAATCCCGCTTTACTTATTTTCATTTTTGTTTCATCACTGTGACCAGTGCATACAAATTTACCATCCATATTGTTTCTATTATAAAAACCATCATCATCAGCTGCGTTTAGTTTCTTTAACAATATTCCTTCTAAATTTCTGCAGTCGTCTGATGAACCCTCTGCTATTATTTGTCTACTAAAATCATTTGGCCTCTGTTCATATTCAGGACCCATTATTTTTGATGAACATATATATCCATCATTTTGACGACCTTTATGATAACCCAAATATAGTTTATTATATTTTTTATCTACCCAACAGTATAAGAAAGCTTCCATACTGTTATTTAGTATTTTAAGGTTCGCCAAACATAACTAAATGGGCAATTATGCCTCTCCGAAAGGATTTTGCTCGGTGAAGTCTATTATTGAATCAGCTTCTGCTTCAAATCTCATGTTATCATCTATAGCTCCAAACGCTGTATTAGCATAAGCGTTCTCATCAACAATATTTATTGTTGCGATTGAGTTTGATGTATTACCAATTAAATTAGCTCCGTTTGCAAATGTTCCTTGAAGTCTAATAATATCAATTGACGTGTTTGGTGCAAAATCAAATACAATTGCACGAGCAGTTGAATTAGCTAAAGTTGTGTCTGATACACTTAAAGGTTGATATACGATTTCATCATCAACAAACTTACCTTGATGCATAGTTAAAATAGATTGTTTTGTTCTTGGATAGAACTTTCTTATTACGTTGTCAATATCAGCAACACCTGTACTAACAAGTTCATTAGAGAATACAAACTGTTTAAGTTTTAAAGCATAGACATAAACATTACCACCACGGCCACGACCTAATGTGTGATACATTGCTTGGTCATTTTCGTGTTCAACAAATGTAATTTCAAAAAAGGCATCTACCACAGGAACATAAATTAAATCACCTTCATTAGGCCTTATTTGTGATGCCATCATTTGGAATCTTCTACGAGAAGTAAGTAGTGTTATCTCATCTCGTATTTCTAAACCAAATTTAGATATGAAATCGCCATCGCCATCCATACCCGTAATATTTTCTAAATACATCTCAATCGTAAATGCAGACGTATATTGTTTTAGTGGGTCTTCGCCATATATGTAGTCTACAACGTCACCTGACGTCCGTGGCATATACCAAACGTCCATACCATACATCTTCATTGCTTCAATTACAAGGTCTTCAACGAGTAGTTGTTCTTGTGTTATACCCTTAGGAAAATTATTAAAATATAGATTGGTTCCCATGTCTAATTATCCATAAAATATTTCAGATGGAAGAACATTCATTACCTGCATTTCTTCTTCTATCTTATCGATTTCGACTCTAGCTTCTTCCATAATTCGAGGACCATCTAAAGTTACTCCGCCAGGCATTTGAATGCCAGCAAACTTACTTAAGTTGCTACCCCATTGATATTTAATCTTGGCAGTTCCATATTGTTTTAAGAATCTATCATTCCAAACATCTGATACGCCATTTATAAGAGCAGTTCCGGTAGTTATGTTAGCAACTAAATTTTCTTTTGCCCACAGAACAGTTGGAGAAATTATCTTATTAACTTGTGCTGTGTTTCCATCACTCAATGTGAAGAAATCATTTTCAAGAAGTTGTTGGTCAAATGTTGTTGCAGTTCCTGTGACTACGTTTGATGTGGTTGTACCACTTACTGTACCAGTTAAATTAATTAAATCTGGTTGTAATGCACGATAACATTCGATAACAACATAAGAACCTGGTGTGACATCTAGAGTCCAATCAATGTCTAACATAACTCTATTTTGATGTCGGTTAAATCTGAATTGAGGAGTACCAACCATTAACAACTCTAATGTTCTAAGATGTTGCATCGTAATTTCATAAGAGACATATGATACAGATGTAAAATCAAATAAATCATTTAATCTTAATTGATATCGGATATCGAACATACCCATTCCAGATGTGTCAGTAAATGGCATAACGCCAGTTACAAATATAACACTATCAGGACAATATATCCATCTTCTAGTAATATCTTCAGCCGTCATTCGATGTTTCATATACATCTTTTCTACACCATCAAAATGATAGTCTTGGAAAAATTGAATTGAATCATCAATACGGTCTTCTACTTGGTCATCATCTACATTAATCTCAATGACAGGATGTCCGAGTCTGCGTAAGCAGTAATCTTTAAATTGGTTTCTAGTTGCTGGTTTTGCCATATTCTACCTTTTATCCTAATGCAATTGAGAGAGCGAGTACATCACCAATTGAAGCTCCAGTGGAAGCTGCAAATGTAACTACTCCGGCGCCATCCGTTGTCAACACCGCACCGGCAGCACCATCAGCTATCGGTAAAGCATATGCTCCACGAACGCTAAGTTTTGGTACTGTAAATGTACTTGAAGTCTTATTGAAAGTTACGCTTGAGTTGCCTGAAAATGAACCAGAATCGTTGAATTGAACTTCTGTATCTAGACCTGCTACTTGTGTGGTTTTAATTGAACCAAGAGTATTAGCAGATGTTTTATAATAGAGAATGCCGTCAGCATAGTTTATAGCTAATTCGCCAATTGCTATAACACCAAGAGAAGGTTGCCCACTTGCTGTTCCAGAATTTCGTACTTGGATTATGGTATTTGCCATTTAATTCAGGTTGCCTAAAAAGTTCCACCAGAGGAAGTATTTCCTTCTGATTTCATAACTAAATCTAATTTTTCTTCTTTTACTATTATTTTTTCTTTCTTGTTTACTTTTTTCGCAACCACTTTTTTTACAACGGTTTCCGCCACTTCAACTTTCTCTTCTTTTGGCAACATATTTTCTAACTTTCGAATCTGTGTTAATTGTTCAGTTATAATTTTCTCACTGTTCTTTTTCTCTGTCTCTAAGGTTGTTACTTGAATTTTTTTATCTGCCAAATCTTTCATGTGAGTGTTAAGTGCATTTTGCAAACGATGTGCATCAGCACTTCCATTTCCGGAGATAGCTAAAAGGTCTTCTTTATCTTTTAGTTCATTTCTTAAATGGGCAAGTTCACTTGATAAATCAACTGCACTTTCTTTTTCAATCAACCTCTTTTCTAACTGTTCTTTGTCTTTAACCTGGTCTTCAAGTAAATTTATTTGTGTTTGAAAAACTAAATTTTGTTTTAATATCGAGGTAAGATTATCTAAAATTACCTCATTATATTTGTTTAAAAAGTTTAACGTTGTGTTGTCTTCCATAATGTAGACCTCTCATAATATGTTTAATTAAAATGTACCACCTTGTAACATTCCAAATGTTGGAACACCAGAAGCGTTTATTGTTAATAAATGACCTTCAGTAGCAGATGATACTAATGAAACAGCAGATGTTCCTGCTCCCACTAATACTGCGTTTGAAGTTAGTGTTGTTCTTCCTGTACCACCAACACCTACTGCAAATGTACCTGAAGTGATTTGTGAAGCTGCGATTGCAATATCAGCTGCAGTAGCAGCCGTTGTTCTTCCATAAGAATCAACAGTCAATGAGGTTATAGTTTTAGTTGCACCCAAAGTTCCTGTTAGAGCATATGTTGAATTGGCTAATGTTGCTAAACTTGTACCATCAAATTGAACTATGCCACTTGTAAAAGATGTTTGGTTTGTACCGCCACGAGCAATTGGTAATGTTCCAGAAGTGACCTGGGAAGCTGCAATTGCGATAGAGGTGTCTGTTGCACCTGTAATTTGTCCTTGAGCATTAACAGCGACAACAGGCACAACCGATGCACTACCAAAAGTACCAGCAGATACTGCTGTATTAGTGATACTGAATGATGTACCAGTTAATGTTAATCCGGTGCCAGCTGCATATGAACCTGCTCCACTGAATTGAACAAATGTAATGGCAGTTACACCTAATGTTCCGCCATCGTCAATCGTACAAGTCCAAGAAGTATCAGCTAAAGTTGAGCCTTCTTCAATAAATAAGTATGCACTAACCAATTTAGCGTATGTATCAGCATCAGTTGCTCTTGCCCATGCTCCAGCAGCTGCCACATATATTCCGTTATCAGCTGGTGCTGTTTGATTTTTAACTAAAACTCTTTCTGTTGCTAATACGGAAACCCCGTCAATTGTTTGAGCGCCAGATAAAGTAAGATTGGCTGTTGATGCAGCTACAACTGAACCTTTGGGGTCAAGACCTTGAACTAAAGAATCAACATATGTTTTATTTGTAGCATCAGTGCCAGCTGTTGGTGTTGCAAGACCTGTTATTTTATTAGCACCAAAAGCAATATCGCCCGTTGGTACAGATAAGTCTGATATTGATGCAGTTGCACCTGCTGTTGCTTGACCTTTAGCATTTATTGTAATCTTAGTGAAAGCGCCTATATTAGAATTTACTGTAGCTAGAGTCGCCGTTCCAGTAACACCATCAGCGCCTGTCAATGAAGCAGATGTATATGCTATATCACCTGTGATAGAAATTGTTCTGCCTGTTGTCCAAGCTGCGGCTGTCGTAGCCGAAGTTGCGTTACCAGCTAAAGCGCCAGTAAATGTAGTAGCTGCAACTTGATTCGAAGAATCTCGTTTCATTAATGTACTAGCAGTATCAGCTGCTGTAGCATTATCGATTGTTTCGGTGTAAAGAGCGCCACCAATATTTTGTATTGCTCCGCCTGTTACACCAATATATAATGTTTTGGCATTTGCCGAGTAAGCTGATTCGCCTACTGCTAAAGATGCCGGGATTCTTACACTAGTGCTGTCAGAATATTTTAATTGAATTACTGTATTTGCCATTTTCTTTTATCCTAAAATGTATTTTTATTATCTATCTGTTTGGTAACTCATTAAAATATTCTTACTCAAGTGTTACTTAAAATCCGCCGCCTGTAATTACTGCAATTTCCGTTTCTGTTGCAACAACAGGTCCTGCTTCCCAAGTCTCTGTTGCTGATTTATATACTAATGTATATGCGTTTTCTATACCTACTGTTGTCACATCGGTCAGTTGAGGTATGGTCAACGATGGTGTTACTTTAAAATCTGGTGATGAAATAGTAGAGCGACCAGTTGATTTTATGGTAACTTTTCCTATTGGGTTCATTTGTATTCCTTTTTATTTAACATGTTTATTTATCCAGTTGCTGTGGTGCAAGCCGGAGTAACAGTTACAATACCTTCTATAACTCTTGTTTTTGTATAAGTTGAATCCGAATTTATTACTGTATTTGCAATGACCAAATCATAACAATATCGTCCTGCGGCTAAAGATGCTGTGTTAGCTGCTGGCATTGTCATAGTAATTTCACCAAGAGTTGCAGAAGTTACACTCACAGTAAAATTATTAGATGTTGTTGAATCATAAGTCTTTCTTAATACAGCATAAGGATTCCAACCAGTAAGATTAACTGGGTCTCCCGAAGAATCATCTACAGTTAAGTTACTAGTAAAGGTTGCACCCTGCTCTATTGTTAGTTCTTGGTAAGCGGCGATTTTGTTTCTCCTCGACTTTAAATTTAATTTATGCTCTATTTAGTCAATTAAAGGACTGATAGGATAAAAAAAACCCACCTTTAAGGTGGATTCTTATTTTGAAAATATGTTAATAAATCTTTATGTTAATAATAATTTAGCTAACACTAGTCAGCTTCCTGTGGTACTCCACCTGCCGCTACCCATGCTAGGTATACTTGGTAGTCTGTGTTGGCTGGGTCAAAAGGGATATAAGCATTATCTTCTAATCTAATAATTACGTCAGCTTCTTCATTTGTTATT
>Ga0209702_10002103_pt1 | contig 35870 bp, 30 predicted proteins | sample FRY01_FD_187210 | JGI IMG/M metagenome (GOLD analysis project Ga0209702, IMG submission 187210) | Freshwater microbial communities from Lake Fryxell liftoff mats and glacier meltwater in Antarctica - FRY-01 (SPAdes) (version 2) | ecosystem: Environmental > Aquatic > Freshwater > Ice > Glacier...
GGCCTCGTGAAGACCGTCGGCATCGAGGGAGAGGCGGGCGACAAGGTGGACTACACCCGCGTCGGACTCGGTGGTTTCGTGACGATCGCTTATCCGCAGCCTGGCGTGGAGATGAGCATGATCCGACCCGGCGGCGGGTCGGAGGGCGATTCCGGCGCCCCCTACGACGGCTTCGACCGATTTAATCGGGTGCAGCAAATGCGCTGGCAGCGCACCGCGACCGCCACCCCCATCGACGCGTGGAAATGGGGTTTCGACGAGGGGTCGAACCGGACTTGGAAGAAGAACCTCGTCGCTACAAGCGGGCAGGACGAGGCCTACGTCTACGACGGGTTGTCGCAGGTGATCCGCGATGCCGTCGGCACGCTAAACACCAACCGCACGGCCATCGGAGGCATCCCCGGCGAGGAGGATGATTTCACCTACGATCCGACCGGGAACTGGCTCGCCTACCGAAAGAACGAGGATGGATCGCCGGTTCTCGAGCAAAGCCGTTCGAACAACAAGGACAACCAGTTGACCAAAATCGACGGATCGAGCCAGGGCATCGAATTCGACCGCGCCGGCAACTCCACCAAGCTTCGTCCGGGCGCCGAAGTTGACTGGTCAAAACATTTCATCGCCGTCTGGGACGCGTGGAACCGGCTCGTCGAGGTGAAGGCCGAGAACGGCGCGACCGTTCAGAAAAACACCTACGACGGCCTTTCGCGGCGTATCACCAAGGAATCCGGCGGCAAAGTCGTCCACACCTACTGGAGCGACCGGTGGAAGCCACTGGAGGAGCGGGTGGATTCCGCGACGGCGGCGGCGCGGCAGTACCTCTGGGGCGAGCGTCCCAGCCATCGGGACGAACTGATCCTTCGGGACCGCGATACGGACGGGGACGGCACGCTCGACGAGCGTCTCTACGCGACGATGGACTACTTCAACGGAACGGCGGTGCTGGACACGTCGGGGACCGTCGTCGAGCGCCACGCCTACGCGGCCTTCGGCCCGAGGCGGGTCATGGCGGCGGACTTCACCTCGCGGAGCAGCTCGCTCTACGACTGGGACTTCGGCTTCCAGGGGCAGTTCCGGGATGCAGAGACGGGGTGGTACAATTACGGCTATCGGTTTTATGTGCCGGAACTCGGGAGGTGGATCAATCGGGATCCGATTGGGGAAGAGGGCGGAGAGAATGTATATAAATTTGTTGAAAACAATTCTCTCGCAGGAATCGACTACCTCGGACTCGATATTCGACTAGAGCGTGGCAACGACACTACTTGGCAGATTTTGAATAATATCTTTCACATGCAAGTATGCGTGGACCAATGGGAGTTATCCGATCCTAACTGCACCGACGAAAACAAGTGGGACAACGAATGCAATTGTCACATTGGGATCGAGTGCTTCTCATTTGCAAGGACCGGAATTCAAGCCCCCCAATTCTCCCAAAGCTGGCTAGGGTGGAGCTCACCGGTTGGCGGCGCCATATTAAGGGGCGAAGTGTATACGACGGCCCCCGTTGCCGATGCTGCCGTCCACGACACTCACGTAACCACGATGGAACAGGACGAAAACTGGTATAATTATATGGTTAGCGTTCGCGTAGGCCTGATCGACGCTTACTCCGTAGCGAGGCACAACTGCGTAAAATACTCCAGGATGGAGTTCGACGATGCCCCCCTCCATTGGTGAGCTAATGAAAAAGTTTTCGATAACGCCCATGAAGATTGCTGTAATTTCAACAGCAGGATTCTTGGCGATCGGAGAATCAATGATAACCCGAATGGGAACAGAAGATGTAACTCGAACCGCCTTTAAAACTTTAGAGTTTAGAATTCGGGAGTATGATAAACTTCATGGATCGCCGCCAAAAGATATTCACAAACTAGACAAACCGGAGAATCGAAATGTCCGACAGGAGAATATACATGGAATCGAGATTCGTTACACTTTTTCTGGCGATACGGTTACTCTGAAAAGCATTTCACCAAGCGGCGAGGAGCTTGCTCAGCATTCATTCAGGCTGAAGAAACGCTAGATTGCTGCCTATACAATTATAAATTCTTCAGGCGGATAAATCTCAACTCTCATGTAAATTCTAATCTCCTCGAAGTCTGAACAAAATCCTTGAACCGATTTGGTTCGGTAAATTTTGAATTACCCCTTTACCCCCCTTTACCCCCCGCGCAGCCGAGAAGCCGAGAAGCCGTTCACGTCTTCCTCCCGATGACCTTTGGTTCAAACTCTCGCATCTCGGGAATGCGTTTCTCCGCCCGATCAAAGAATTTCTGAAACAGGCTTAGAAAATTGAAGTAACATCCTACATAAATCCCGCTTCGCAATCTTAGTGTTCGGCTCTGAAACGACCTCCAGACCCTTGACTCCATGAATAACACCGCCAGACGTACCGAGATCACCTACCCCGATGGTCGGATCGTGACCCTCGGCTACGGGGCGGGCGGCAGCATCGAGGACGCCTTCGGCCTCGTCAAGACCATCGCGATCCAGGGCGAGTCGGGCGACAAGGTGGACTACATCCGCGTCGGACTCGGTCGCTTCGTGACGATAGCCTACCCGCAGCCGGGAATAGAAATGTCGATGATCCGACCCGGCGGCGGGTCGGAGGGCGATTCCGGCGATCCCTACGACGGCTTCGACCGATTTAATCGGGTGCAGCAAATGCGCTGGCAGGGCACCGCGACCGGCACCCCCATCGACGCGTGGAAATGGGGCTTCAACGAGGGGTCGAACCGGACTTGGAAGAAGAACCTCGTCGCCGCGGGCGGGCAGGACGAGGCCTACGTCTACGACGGGTTGTCGCAGGTGATCCGCGATGCCGTAGGCACGCTCAACACCAACCGGACCGCCATCGGAGGCATCCCCGGCGAGGAGGAGGATTTCACCTATGACCCGACCGGCAATTGGCTGGGCTACCGCAAGAACGAGGATGGCACGGCAGTTCTCGAGCAAACCCGTTCGAACAATAGGGATAATCAGTTGACGCAGATCGACGGATCAAGCCAGGGAATCGAATTCGACAAGGCGGGCAACGCGGTGAAGGTCCGGCCCGGTCTGGACGGTGACTGGTCGAAGCACTTTGAGCTGGTTTGGGACGCGTGGAATCGACTTGTGGAGGTAAAGGACGAGAACGGAGTCACCGTACAGAAAAACGCCTACGACGGCCTTTCGAGACGCATCACCAAGGAGTCCGGCGGAAAAGTCGTCCACACTTACTGGAGCGACCGGTGGAAGCCCTTGGAGGAGCGGGTGGATTCCGCGACGACGGCAGCGACGCAATATTTGTGGGGTGAACGTCCCGGGCACCGCGACGAGCTGGTCCTTCGCGACCGCGATACGAACGCGGACGGCACGCTCGACGAGCGCCTCTACGCGACGATGGACTACTTCAACGGTACGTCCATCCTCGACCCCTCCGGCAACGTACTGGAGCGCTACGCCTACGGGGCCTTCGGTCCGAGGCGGGTGATGTCGCCGGACTTCACGTCGCGGAGCAGCTCGCTCTACGACTGGGACTTCGGGTTCCAGGGACAGTTCCGGGATGCGGAGACGGGGTGGTACAACTACGGCTATCGCTTTTACGTGCCGGAACTCGGGAGGTGGATCAATCGGGATCCGATTGGGGAGGCAGGAGGAGGCAACTTGTATGCGTTCGCGGCGAATTCGCCTACCGAAACGATCGACTACCTCGGCCTAAGCCCACAATATACGTCATGCGAATGTAACGATGGTTCGGGGCGAGGGTCTCTCGTTCAACGTGATGATATCGATTTGAATCACCTTCTCGATCTCAAATGCACCACTCCACTTGGAGATATGTGGTTTATGGCGGCATGCGTTACGCATGACTATTGCTACGCAACCTGCGGTGCTGACAAAGGGAAGTGTGATGTGAATTTCTTCGCCGACATGGTTGCGATTTGCGCGAGTTTGGGTAACCCGACGGGTTGTGAATTTTGGGCTGGAATGTATCACATGGGTGTCGCAGGAGGGGGGAACTCCGCGTTTGCAGGAGATCAGGGATTTGACGCGCTCCAGCGTGAGGTTTGTGCATGTGATTGTCATTGCGGCAGGGAGAACCACCCGACTTTGTTAGAGTGAACATGAAAAAGGCATCTGCGGCCATCTTATACTTTTTCGCATTGACGCTCTGTTTGAGTGCTTTAGTCGGCAATGAGGATTTACATCCCTACTTCGACTACTACGTTTATCTCACTTTGGTCGTTCTGGGGAGTGGATCCTTTGTGCTGTTTAGCGAGCATTTAACGCTCGCTATTCCAGTCTCCGTGTCAACGATCGCCCCTATGGCCGCCCCTTTCATTATGTCGTACAACAGTCAGACGGTGGCTGTTGAAGTCCTCCTCTCCGTGGCCGTATCGGCGTTGGGCGTGACTATAGCACTTGTCATACGAGCAATTTTTCGGCTGGTCAGATTCAGACGGAACTAGCGCAAACCTCGTAAACCATTCAACTTACATCACATGATCTTCGTCCAAATCGCCGCCTACCGTGACCCGGAACTCCTCCCCACCATCCGTGACTGCCTCGCCAAGGCCGACTTCCCCGACGACTTGCGTTTCGGAATCTGCTGGCAGACCGACGGTGAGGATCGTTCTCTTGAACCGTTCTTCGACAACGACAAATTTCGCATTGAGCGCGTTCCTTGGCATGAGAGCAAGGGGCTCTGCTGGGCCCGATCCGAGATCCAGAGGCTCTACGATGGAGAGGAGTTCACCTTACAGCTCGACTCCCACCACCGCTTCGCGCCGGGTTGGGACCGTCAGCTCCTCGAATGGATGGAGCTTTGCCGGAGCGAAAAACCCATTCTCACCAGCTACGCCGGCGTCTACGAGCCGGGCGTGAGCGAGACGCCTCCGTCAGGTCCGTTCAAAATGGTCGCCGATCGCTTCACCCCCTCCGGCACGATCCTCTTCCGGCCCTTCCACATTCCCGGCTGGCAGGACCTTTCCGCCCCCATCCCCGCGCGTTTCGTTTCGGGCCATTTTTTCTTCACTCTGGGTAGGCACTGCGAGGACTACAAGTATGATCCCCAGCTCTACTTCGCCGGCGACGAGATAAGCCTGAGCATCCGATCCTACACCCTCGGCTACGACCTTTTCCATCCTCACCGCAACATCGTCTGGCACGAGTACACGCGGGTCGGGAGGACCAAGCACTGGGACGACCACAAGAAGACCCAGACGGAGGTCCAGATCGAGAAGGCGTGGCATGAACGCGATCTGCTGAGCAAGCGGCGGCTGCGCAAGATGCTGCGCGAGGAGGACAACGACGAAGTGATCGGCGACTACGATCTCGGCACCGTCCGTAGCCACGGCGACTACTAGTGCTATGCCGGGATCGACTTTGCGCGGCGCCTGCTCCAGAGGGAGACCGTGGAGGGAAAGGATCCCCCATGCACGTGGATCGACGAGGCGCGCTGGGAGAGCGGGTTTGCCCACAAACACAAAATCTCGCTGAAGTGGCAGAAGTCCGCGATCGAAGCGTGCGAAGACCTCCAGTTCGTCTATTTCGGCGTCGAGGACGCCTGCGGAAAGGTGCTGCACCGCTTCGATGCCCCGGCGGAGAGTCCCGAAGCCAGGGGCGAGGTCGAAACGAAGGAAGTCGAGATTACATCGGCGACGAAACCCGGAAAGCTCGTCGTTTGGCCGGTGAGCCGTTCGCGTGGTTGGCTTCGCCGGACCGACTACGCGCTCTGAATCACGTCGTTCCGGCCCCATGATCCCGAAAATTGTCCATCAGACGTGGAAGACAACGCAGTTTGAATACTGGGTCTTCAAAAAGTCGCAGTCCTCGGTGCGCGAACACCTCGGTGATTGGGACTATCGGTTCTGGACCGACGAAGAGCTCGAGGTGTTCGTGCGGGACGAGTATGGGGAATACTTCGAGGCATGGAAACGGCTGGACCGCCCGATCAAGCGCGTCGACATGGCGCGTTATTTCCTTCTGCACCGATTCGGCGGTCTCTACGCCGATCTCGATTTCATCTTCACCTCCCCGATCGACGAGCTGATCGGCGAGCCTTACCTCCTTTATTTCTACCGGTCCCAGCAGGCGATCGCCAAGAACTGGGAGTTTCTCGGGAACGCCTTCATGATTTCGGCGCCGGGCGAAGGCTTCTGGATGGATCTCGTCGACTACCAGCTCGCCCTCCCGCCCGCCACGAACGTGCTTCACCACACCGGGCCGAGGGCGATCGGCGCCTTCTACGAACAGCTCTCGGATCGGTCGGCGATCCGCGTTTTCGGGCCCGACGAATTTGACAACGACCGCTGTGCCGATGGAGTCGGCGCCCACCGCTACGGCTACCATATGCGGACGGCGACATGGCAGCACCCGGGGTTCAAAGCCTAAGAACGAATCGAAACGAATGACTCCGCGAATGAACGAAACCGACACCGAACGACCCGAATTCTTTAGTCAATTCGGCCAAGACTACTGGCTGATGAACGCGGCTTTTCCGACCATGCGGAACGGCTACTTCGTCGAAGTCGGCGCCTTTCAGTTCGCAAACGGCTACATGAGCAACACGCTTGCCTTGGAGACGCGGCACAACTGGCGTGGGCTGCTGATCGAGCCGAACCCGGCGCTTTGCGGTCCGCTCGCGGCACGCGAATCCACCCTCGTGCGGGCCGTGGTTTCTGATACCAGGCGAACGGCGCGCTTTCAGTTCGGGGACCGTGGCTGCAACTCGATGGTGGTGAAGAATGGCGGCGCTGAAGTGGTGACGGAGACTCTCACGGAGATTCTTGATCGCGAAAACGCCCCGAGGGAGATTCCGTTTCTCAGTATCGACGTGGAAGGGCATGAGATGGAAGTTCTCAGGGGAATCGACTTCGAGCGCTACCGTTTCGGGTGCATCATCGTGGAAGCGAACGGGCGCGACAATGCGATGGCCCGCTTTCTGGGCGAGCGCGGCTACCGCTACCTCGACCGGCTGGGAGTCGATCTTTACTTCGTCGGCGGGGGATTCGCGCCGGCGAAGCCCTCGGAGGTTGTGCCGGAGTGGGGTTCGTTTTCGAATCGGGCGTTTCCCATCGCGGGCGGGCCATGGGTGGAGAATCCGATTGCGTAATCACGATGGTCTATCCAAATCCCCAGATCTACCCGCACCTGAAGGCGCTCTTCGTCCATGTGCCGAAAACCGCCGGTACCGCGATCGAGCGCGCCTTGTGCGAGGATCCGAAACGAACCGTAGGGGGCCACACCACGGCCCTCGGCTACCGGCGGCGATTCCCCGACGAGTTTTCGAGCTTCTTCAAGTTTTCCGTGGTCCGCCACCCGGTCTCGCGCTTTCTCTCCGCATGGCGCTACCTGCGGGGAATGCCGATCAACAATGCGCTCAACAACGCCGAGATCCACGCCTGCGGGAGCTTTTCCGTGTGGATGGATTCCGTTCACCGCGAACCGAAAAAGCTCGATGGCATCGTACATTTTCTTCCCGCGTCCCGCTTTCTTTGCGACGAGGGAGGGCAAGTTCTCGTCGACCGTCTCTTTCACTACGAAGCGATCGATTCCGACTGGACCACGATCTGCGAAACGCTGGCCCTTCCGGAGCATCCGCTACCGAGGTTGAACGCGTCCAGGGCGGATCTCGCAATGGAGGAATTGTCTGGGTGGGAGCCGGAATGGATCTCGGAGGTCTACTCCGACGATTTGCGGCTAGGCGGGTACGAGGCATCAACCGATGCCGGGGCTTGGGCGGCGGCTTCTGGTGGCGCTGTGAATTTATGGAACAACTACGTCTGCGATTCGCGGGCCGGTCTTTGCAAATCCAAAGACGAAGGAACCAAGCCGCGCCAATGAACGGCCTTTCAGATCGTTCGGTTATTGTGGTTGGCAACGGGTCTTCGCTGTTGGGAAGCGGCCTTGGAGAAATTATCGATGCCCACGACGAGGTAGTTCGCTTCAACCGTTTTGAAATCGGAGCATTCGCCGCGGATGTCGGGCAACGAACGACAATCTGGTTCTGCAATCGCGATTTGAACCATCCCTCATTGCTTCGGGTTCTTCGCGAGCAGCCGATGAACGAAATCCACGTCCACACGTGGTCGGACACCGGCGCGGCGGCGGTCTCCTTTCGTGACGCGCTCGCAGAACTAGGCAAGACTGCCGAGGTGCTTGAGGTCGAGCTCGATCAAATCCGTGAAATGGAGGCCTTTCTTGGGACTGGATACCGCTTTTTCTCAACCGGAGCGATCGGTGTGTGGACCTTGTTGAAGAGATTCCGTGAGGTTTCACTAGCGGGTTTCGACTGGTGGAATATTCAGGATCGGATGCACTACTTCAACGACGGTCAGGGTCCGCCCAACCAGGCCTCCGGTCACCGCCCTTCCGAAGAGAAAGTCTTCTTTGACCGCCTCGTGGAGGATCGAAGGGTTCGTTTTCTTGATTGAGCCGCACTGGTTTCCGACGCAAGCGTCCGACCTCGCCCATCTACCGAAGTTCGTGATCGGCGCGAAGGTTCCGGATGCCAATCGTTACCGCCGCAAAGGGCAACCCGGCACCTTCCCAGGTGGCTTTTTTTACCGTTATTCCGGGTCACCATCACCGACCACCGGGCCCCGCTCCGCCCAAGGACGATCTCGCGTAAAATGACCCTACACAGCCAAACCGCCACCAGCAAAACAGCTATTCCGTCAGCTTCAGCTCCCGCTGCTCTTCGATGCGGGCAAAAGCGAGGATGGCCTCGGTGTCTTCGAAATCGGCGACCTCGACGCCTTCGCGGATGAGCCCCTCGCAGATCTCTTCTGCGGCGACGCGCTCCTCGCCGTCTTCGGGCATTTTTACAACGAAGAGAAAATGCGAGGGGAGACAACCGACACGCTTGAGCCGGTTCACTTTGGCGATCCACTCATCTCCATAGGTGTAGATCGGGGTCGGGGTGCTGCGGGCGAGATTGAGCGGCTTGATCGCTTTTTCCGGAATCTCGGATCCCTTCGGCGTGAAGACGAGCGGGATGCCGACGTGATAGGCATCGGTCCCGACCCAGGGTGCCTCGCGGTAGAGGCGACCGAGTCGGTTCGCCTGGAAGAGACGCCGCAGATCGCGGGTGAGCTGCTTCTCCTCGTAGTCCGCCTGCATGAGGTGGCGGTGCTCGACGTAGCGATCATAGAGGCTCGTGATCGTCAGCTCCATGTCGTCGCAGAGGCGCGTCCCGCGCGAGGCATAGAAAAAGGGCGAGCCCTGCGGTGCGGTGAGCCGCTCGAAGAGATTCCCCTCGCCCGCCCCGACAAAGAGATCGATCTGAGACGGATGATTCTTCGCGACCTGGCGGGCGTCGTCGGTCCAGAGATTCGTCTCGATCGAGAGGGCCGAGAGCTCGCTCTCGAGGCGGCGCAGGCCGCTGCGGTAGAGACTGAGATCGAGCTCGGGGAAGCAGACCCGGATGCGCTTGGTGCGCTGCGGGGAGATCAGCTTGTAGCCGAGGTAGCGGCTCTTCGCCTCGACCGCGACGATGCCCACATTGACGAACTCGCCGAGCTCGGGGTAGGGACGAAAGCCGATCGCGGCGTAGTTCAGGATGAGGTTCATGATCGGATCGGGAGATCTCAGGCGGAAAGGATGCCGTCGGGCGCGAGTTTCGGTTTGATGAGGCGGGCCGCGACGTCCTGCCGATTGAAAGAAATGATCGATTTCCTCCCCGGTCCCTTTGTCCAATCGGCCGGCATCTCGGCCCAGATTTTGTCGAGATTGTAGATCGCCGACTCGAAGCGGGTCCGCCATTTTTGGAAAAAAGGCCTTTCGATGAAGGGCCGTACGTCGCGGAAGACGTGCTCGCGCTTGAATGCGACCGGATCGAACCCGGGATCGAGGCACTGATCGTGATCGATCAGGAAGATATTCTGCAGCACGGGATCCCACAGCACATTCGGATCGCCACCGGCCATGTCGAGGCGACGGTCCGGATTGCGCACCCACCAGTCAAAGCAGAGGCAGCGGATCTTCGTCTCCTCGTCGATATCGCGCAGGTGGGCCGAACGGATCTCGTCGGCGAAGAGGATGCGCTGTGAGCCGAAGGCCACTCCGGCCTGAAAAGCCTCGCCTCCCTCGATGAGCGCGTGGGCGGCGAGTTCTTTCGGGATATCGACCAGCCGCACCGGCGCGACGGGGAGCCCGCACTCCTCCGCAAGGCGACTGATGAGGTACTCCATGACGAGTTCATCACGGGTCACGTTGTCCCTTTTCACGAAGTAAAAATGCCCGTCGCCCGCCTCACAGAAGAAAGGCCGGCTTTTTCCATTCCCGGCTCGGCCGGCGATGCTGACTAGTTCGATTGGCATGATACGCGAGGACAGGAAGCTAGACGGGACGGGGGCGTCACGGCAACCAATTCTTGCGGAAAAATGAAGCTTCCAGATAACATCGGTGTCGGGAAGGAACCTTTATCCTTTGTCGCCTCGGCCGTCGCACCCGACCGCGCTCAGACGAGCTTCACCAGCTCCGCGTCGTCCCGCACGGTTTCGGTCCCCTTGCCGTAGGGCGCCACCTCGGCCGCGGCGATCAGTTCCCGCACCTGCGCCTCGGGCAGCGGAAAGGCCAGCTCCCCGACGCCCTTGACCGAGATCTCGGGCAGGAAGAACGCCGCGACGCCCTCGGAATGGAAGTTCCCCGTCCCCGTGATCTTCGAGAGGGCGGCGAGAAAAGCGGCTTGCGCGGGAGAGTCGGCGGGCATGGCGGAAGAGGGAGTCGGTGCGCCGAAGATGGCGCGAAGGGGGCGGAAGGTCAAAGACGGGCTTTGTGTTTCGACAGATCGACAGACCGACAGATCGCGAGCCCACGAGCCTTAAGAACGCCTTTTCGCTAAAGGGTCGTATATCCCGGAAACTGATTCTGGAAATCCCGGAGACAATTTCCGAGCATTGCGGCTGCGACGAGAACTGCTTTACGGCCTGACCGCGGGCTTGTTCCTGCAAGGTCGGCTCTCGGGTGGCCAGGCTGGCGAGGCATTGGGCTTCCACGTGCTGAGCTCTTTAAAGTGCTCCAAGATCGTGGCATCGCCATCTCTTTTGACGCGGAGGAAACCAGCACGCAGATGCCATCGACCTGCGGCTGGAGAGGTCGAGAATAACCGACGAAAAACACCGATTTACACGGATGGGATTTGATTTCACGGATTTCGCCCGCCAACAGCGTAGAGAGATCTTCGTGCCTCCTTCTCCCCATGTAGAACGGGTCTCCAGGCCCGTTCCTCGTCAGGCCGGGGCAGTGCCAAACGGGCCTGGAGACCCGTTCTACTTTACACGCCACATCAACCTCACATCCTCAAGCCCTCAAGCCCTCCGATCCTCAAGCCCTCAAGCGGCCGGCCCTTCCCCCCATTCGTGAAAATTCGTGAAAATTCGTGCCATTCGTGGTCCAACCAAATCGGCACGCAGATGCCATCGACCTGCGGCTGGAGGGGACGAGAATATCCGAAGAAAAACACCGATTTACACCGATGGGATTTGATTTCACGGATCTCGCCCGCCAACAGCGTAGAGAGATCTTCGTGCCTTCTTCGCCCCATGTAGAACGGGTCTCCAGGCCCGTTCCTCGTCAGGCCGGGACAGTGCCAAACGGGCCTGGAGACCCGTTCTACTTTCCACGCCACATCAGCCTCCCATCCTCAAGCCCTCAAGCGGCCGGCCGTTCCCCCATTCGTGAAAATTCGTGAAATTCGTGGTCCAACCAAATCGGCACGCAGATGCCATCGACCTGCGGCTGGAGAGGACGAGAGCAACCGACGAGAATATCCGGACGGTGATTTCGAGCAGAGGCGTGAGAGGGTGCGGTCAGTGAGTGAACCGTGTTGGGTGGGAATTGGGGCTTGGCGATTATAGAAGAACCGTCCACACTGTCCCATGAAGTGGACCCGCGACGAGCTTCTCATCGTCCTCAATCTTTATCATAAGATCCCCTTTGGCTTGTTTGACAAAAGCCAGAAGGTCATCATCGATCTCGCCACGGCGATGCAGCGGACACCCGGGAGCGTCGCGATGAAGCTCACCAACCTGGCCTCGTTCGATCCTGCCTTGAAACTTCGCGGGGTCAAAGGGCTGCCCGGAGCCAGCAAGCTCGACCGTGAAATGTGGGACGAATTCCACGCTGACCTCGCCGAGTTCGTTCCGCTCAGTCAGGCGAGATTCGACTCCCTCTTCACCCAGTCGGAACACGAAACGACCGAGGTCATTCCCGGTAAAGGAATCCGTCCGCGTGCGACCGTGCCCGCTGGTCCGACCGAGATCACCTCGCTGGCGAAACGCCGACGGGGTCAGGACTACTTCCGCGAGATGGTCCTCAACAACTACGCCAATCGCTGCGCCCTCACCGGCCTCCCCATTCGCGAACTGCTCATTGCCTCACACATCCTCCCGTGGAGCAGTCATGAGACGGAACGCCTTAATGTCCGCAATGGGATCGCCCTCAACCGGCTTCATGATGCGGCGTTTGATCAGGGCCTGATCGGATTTAATGACGAGTTGAAAATGATCCTCTCGACCCGCCTCCGCGAGAGTTTACCGCAAAGGGCGATTGAGGATTCGTTCGAGGCGTTCGAGAGCCAGCCGCTGAACGTTCCCGACGACGGGTTTGCACCCGATCTCGGGTTTATTGCGGCTCACCGGGAGGGGTTTGGTTTGCGGTAAGGTGGGGTTGGACTGATCTTGCCGCCTTCGGAGACAATGCCGAACCGGAATTCATCGAGAAGACGATCAAATCCTTAGTTCAAGCTGGCATTCTCGATTTCACTAATGCTGGCAAGGTCAATCACAGGGCGGACTGATCACTTTTCCCACTTAATGGAATTGTCAGTCATTCAGCTCTTGTCTGAAGTCGAGAGGAACAACCCATTCAGAGAATCTTCCAACCGGGGTGCGGATCCAGCACCACTGAGCGCGATGAGTGACTCCGTGCGCGTTAAATTTTTTCGAACAATCATTCCAGGAAACTATCGGACCAGATCGTAATCGTAAAGTGATGAGCGATGAATCTGAACGACCCGACCCCGCCGCTGTTTTCGGCGGCGCTCTTTCGCTATGGAACGAGTTCAAAATACCGTCCAAAGCCAACGAACGCGCGAATCCGGCTGATTCCTACAACGGCAGTGATGAGTTCATGCGCGTGGTGATGGGGGTAGCAACTCGGTTCGGGGAATGGGCTTCACTGCACATTGCTTTCGACGAATTAAATTCGTTCTGGCCCTACTTGCTAGAAGACAAATTCGGCGCGGCTTGTATGAGGGTGATCAGTGCCAAGGGCCTCGAGAAGTTTGACGACCGCGACTGCCTTCGAGTTGCGCTGCTCTTGCGAATTCCCGTCAGACTCAGCGACGGTCTTCCCGTTCCGGTTGATGTGACGGCAGCCAATCCAAGTTCGAATTCGCCGTTCACTGCATTTCGGATTCAGACGGTGCGGGAAGCCCATGAAGACTTCATCTACGAGCCGTTCACTTCGGCCGATGACCCGTTCGATGATAACTTCAAACCGCCGCAGTTCGCATTGTATGGCGTCGACAGCGACGGTTTGCTCGAACACATCGCGGATCGCCAGACGTACGAGGAAGCGTTGAGTTTGGCGCAAAAGATCACGCCGGGCGTGCAATTTCCGAGTGCGCCGATTCTCAGGCAAGCATCGTCGATCAAAATCCCGCTTCCTTGAAGAAATCGGAAGCAGTCTTGCGATAATCGTAAGAGCGGCTGGCCTTGCGTGTTGAGACGCTGTACGGGCGAGGCACGAGCGTTGCCCCATAATTATGGCCCCCGGCAGAGCAATTTGACAGAAGGTGTTTGAGGGCCCATTGCCTCACAACCGAGGACACCGGGGCGGAAGCGAGTCTCGCCCCCCCCACATACGCACAACAAATCAACTGCTCCCCGCACGCCGGACACACCTCGACATCGCAGCCCATCACGTGCAGCTGCCCCGCACTCACGCGGCAATTGTGGCATGGCCTTGACGCAGTGTAGCCGGTTCCGGTCCTGGATCCGTAGCGAACCCGCTCGCGCAAGCGGCCACCGATCCTGATCTTCGGGACGGACTGGGCTTCGACATGCAGCCAGACCTCTCCGCATCAGGTGAAAGTTTTGGCGTCACTTCCGACATCCTGCCAAATAATAGCTCTTGAAAGCACTAAAACTGAAATTATCTTCTTTCAAGAAACAAATGTCCGCCAAAAACCAGCTCACGGAATCTCCGCCCTATGCGGTCGAATTCTCACTCACGCGCCTCGGGGCCGACCTGAAGCTGGCCCGCTTGCGCCGGAATCTCACAGTCAAGTCGGTGGCGGATCGGATCGGGACCGGGCCGCGGGCGATAATCGATGCCGAAAAGGGAAAGCCGACCACGGGGATCGTGGTTTACACCGCTCTCCTCTGGGCCTACGACCTGATCGGGCAGCTGGACGAGGTGGCGCTCGCCTCTCGGGATTCCGAGGGATTGCGGATGGCCCGGCATTCGGAACGGCGGCGTGCTCGCGAACGACGATCGGGAGGGCTCGACAATGACTTCTGAAGAACGGCGAGAGTGTTATGTCTATGTGACACTGCCGGGGTTCTCGGATTTTGTCACGGCAGGGCGCTTTGAGCTTTCGAGCGATTCCCGGGGAGAAGCGCTGGGGCGGTTCGTTTACGGGGCGAGCTACCTTGAGCGCACCGAGGCGGTGCCGATCGATCCGGTCGAGTTGAAGTTGAGGGAAGGCACCTTCGAGACCCGTAAGATGAAAGGCCTCTTCGGCGCGATTCGCGATGCCAGTCCCGATTTCTGGGGTCGGAGGGTCATCGAAAAGCGTTCCAGTGTTCCGCAGCTCGGGGAGATGGATTACCTGCTCCTCTCTCCGGATGACCGCGCCGGCGCGCTCGGCTTTGGCACTGGAAAAACGCCCCCGGCTCCGCTTCGACATTTCAACCGCACTCTCAATCTTGAAAAGCTCCAGGCGCTTGCGGACCTGATCCTTGCCGACGCTCCGTATCCGACGACTCCGTCCGACTTTGCGCAAGTCGAAGATCTCCTCCTCGTCGGCACCTCGATGGGCGGAGCCCGCCCCAAAGCCGTTGTGGAGGATGATGAGGGACTCTGGGTCGCCAAGTTCAACCATACCGAAGACCGCTGGAACTTCGCCCGCGTCGAACACGCGATGCTGGAACTAGCGCGCCGCAGCGGCATTCACGCGGCGGTGAGCCGTGTCGTCCGCGTCGGCCACCGGGACGCCCTGCTCGTGAAACGATTTGACCGAAGGAAGTCGGAAAACGGCTACGAGCGCGCCCGCATGATCAGCGGGCTCACTCTCCTGGGCGCGGAAGAATCGTCCACGGATCGCCGGAACTGGTCCTATGTTGTCCTCGCGGAAAACCTGCGCAAGGTTTCCGGCAATCCCAAGGCCGACGCCGCCGAACTGTTCCGCCGGATGTGCTTCAACGCCCTCATCTCGAACACGGACGACCATCCCAGGAACCACGCGCTGGTCGCCTTTGCTCGCGATTGGACGCTGTCACCGGCCTACGACCTGAACCCGTCCCCGCTTGTGTCGATCGAGCGAAGAGATCTCGCGATGGAATGCGGCGACTTCGGGCGCTTTGCCAATAGCCACAACTTGCTGAGCCAGTGCCGCCGCTTCCATCTCGATCCAGAGACGGCGAAGGCCATTCTGGAAGAGGTCGAGGCGGTTGTGACGGAATCCTGGTATCCCATCGCGCGAGCGTGCGGCGTATCGGTCGAAGACTGCAACCGGATCGAAGGGGCCTTCGCGTATCCCGGCTTTCGTCAGGAAATCGGGGAAAATCGCTGAGCAGGGCTCACTTCAAATCTCACCGATCAGCTTCGGTAGCTTCCTCTCGAGCCAATCCCTCGAAGGCCTCTTCCGGTTTCGTGTTTGCTGCGATCAGCGATGGGTTGTGGACGGCTCCGGCAGGGGGTTCAACGCCGGGTTTTACTTGCGGGCTGTCGTCGATGAATGAAAATCATTTTCGACGAGAACGTGCCTTGGCCGTTGCGAAAATTTCTTCCCGGCGACGCAAGAGGATCACGAGCCCGCCACGATCTGGTACCACCTCACCGGATAGTTTTCCTCATCCGGCCCGGTGGGGCGATCACGCTCCCAGCGAATCTCGAATCCGGCTTCGCGGAGGAGGGCGGGGTAATTGTGGGAGAAGGCAAATTCGTGGCCGTAAGGAAAAGAGTCGGGCTCTTTTTCCAGATCGTGATCGTTTCCGATCGACTCGGTAATGGCGATGAGGCAGGGGGAGCAGAGCGAACGGAATTCCCGGAAGAGGGCGAGCAACTCGTCGCGGAGAATATACTCGAGGACTCCGCCATTCGTGACGAGGACGGTCTTCGGGGCGGGGTGAGAACGCAGCCACTCGAGGAGATCACCCGCGTGGAAAAAGAGGCGATCCGAATCGCGATGCTTTTCGCGGCACTTCGCGATCTCGCGTTCGTTCAGATCGACCCCGTGGAACTCGCTGATCCCGTCGAATCTTTCGGAAAGCCATTCGAGAACTCGACCGTCGCCCGAACCAACCTCAATGAGACGAGTATTTCCCTCGCCCGGGAGAGGGATCGCTCCGGCAATGTGATCGGCAACGACAGCGTGGTGGCGAAGGAAGAGATCCTCAAACCGATGGGCAAAAGCCCTCGAAAAACTCCGCCGAGAGCGCCGAGGACCAGTAGTGAGTGAAATAGCGCCGCAGGGACTCATAGTCCCGGCCTTGCACCGCATTGAGGAGATGGGCATTGCGGATAAGCTTTGCCGCCGCCCCCCCATTGCGGGTCGAAGGTTTTTTCATCCACCGCTGCGGCGAGACCGGGATTGAGGATCTTGAGAAAATTCCCCGCGACCGCTTTGAGGCGGCGGGCGGAAGGGAGGTCGGAAGCGCTTCGGTAGATTCTCATGGAAAGAAGGGCCGATGAGCGCGTCCGCAGAGGGACGCGCTCGAAAACGGCACTTTGAGGTTCACTGACCCGTCTTCTCTGCGACCATAGCCGCGAACTTTGCGGGGTCCGCATTGAACTTGGGAAGGCAGGAGTCACAGCAGAGTTTGATCTCTTTGCCCTCGTGCATGACAACGACGGGGTCACCCATGCTGCCAAGCTCCTCGCCGGAGACGGGGCAGGTTTTTTGGGCTCCGCCGGTGGAGGTTTCAGGGGCGGCTTTCTTTTCGCTGCAAGCAACGAGAGCGAGGGCGAAAAATCCGCCGAGCAGCGTGGTCACGATTTTGGTATTCATCATTTTTGGTTTGTTTTAGTGGCTGGTTTGCAGGTTTCGTCGATGCCTCCACCGAAAGAGGATCTCCTCGATCCCGCAATAGAGTGTCGGCACGACGAAAACGGTGAGGATGGCGACGGTCATGCCGCCAAAAGTGGGGATGGCCATGGGGACCATGACGTCGGACCCGCGCCCGCTGCTGGTGAGGACGGGGATGAGGGCGAGCAGGGTCGTCGCGGTGGTCATCATGGCGGGCCGGTTCCGTCTCACCGCCGCCTCGATCGTGCGCTCCCGGATGGCCTCGATCGAGTCGGGCGGGTTCTCCCGGAAACGCTGCTGCAGGTAGGTTCCCATCAGCACGCCGTCGTCGGTGGCGATGCCGAAAAGGGCAAGGAAGCCAACCCAGACGGCGACGCTGAGATTGATCGGCGAGATCTGGAAGAGATTGCGGAAGTCGATCCCGAGCAGAGTGAAGTCGAGGAACCAGGGCTGATTGTAGAGCCAGATCATGATGAACCCCCCTGACCAAGCCACAAAAATGCCACTGAAGACGAGGAGCGAGGTGCTGACGCGACGGAACTGCAGGTAGATGATGAGAAAAATAAGTAGCAGGGCGAGCGGCACGATGAGGAGAAGCCTTTTCTCGGCGCGGACCTGGTTTTCGTAGGAGCCGGTAAAGCGGTAGCTGACTCCGGCCGGAACCTTGAAGATCCCGCGGTCGATGTGGTCCTGGATGACGCGGGAGGCTTCTTCGACGACTTCGACTTCGGCATTCCCGGGCTCCTTGTCGAAGATGACATAGGCGACGAGAAAGGTGTCTTCGCTCTTGATCGTCTGCGGTCCGCGGACAAACTCGATTTTTGCCAACTGTTGGAGGGGGATCTGTTTGCCGTCGGGTGCGGGGATGAGGATCTCGCCGAGTTCCTCGATGGAGTCGCGTCGCTCGCGGAGATATCGAACCCGCACGGGATAACGCTCGCGCCCCTCGACGGTGGTGGTGATACGGCGCCCGCCCACGGCCACTTCGAGGACATCCTGAAACTGCTGGATGCTGATGCCGTAACGGGCAATGGCCTCGCGATCGATCTGGATTTCCAGATAGGGTTTGCCGACGACCCGGTCCGCGAAAACCGTCGCGGGATCGATGCCGGAGACGCCTTTTAGCAAGGCTTCAATCTCGAGGGCAAATTTCTCGAGAGTTTCGAGATCGGGGCCGTAGACCTTTAGTCCCATCGGGGCGCGCATCCCGGTCTGGAGCATGATGATGCGCGTCTCGATCGGTTGCAGCTTCGGGGCCGAGGTCATCCCCGGCACTTCGGCGACCTTCACGATCTCGCGCCAGATGTCGTCTGCTGTCTTGATGTGATCGCGCCACTGCCGCACCCGATTTCCATCGGAGTCGGTGATCCATTCGGGCTTGTAGGTGACGATGGTCTCGACCATGGAGACCGGTGCCGGGTCGAGCGAACTGTCGATGCGCCCGATCTTCCCGACAACGAGATCGACTTCGGGGATGGCGTCGATCGCTTTGTCCTGAAGTTGGAGCATGCGCTTCGATTCGCCGATGGAGGCGTGCGGCATCGTCGTCGGCATGTAGAGGAAGGAACCTTCGTTGAGCGAGGGCATGAACTCCTTGCCGAGACCCTGCCAAATCCACACGCCAAAGCTTACGACTACGAGGACGATCCCGATGAGGAGCCATTTGGTCCGCAGGAAGAAGCGGAGGATGCGCTCGTAGATGAGGATGAATCCGTAGGCCAGTCCGATGAGTCCACCGACGACAATGATGACAAAAGCGTGATTGTGCCATCCATACGAAGGCCCGAGCGGCTCCCACGAGCTGCCGAGATAGAGCGCGACGAACGTGGCAATCGCGAAGACGGCGACTCGATGGAGTCGGGGACGCTCTACGCGAACCCGGTCAAAGCGTTTTTTGAAGAGCAGATGGATGAGGGGCGGGAGAAGGACGAGCGCGAGGACGACCGAGGAGATCAGAGCAAAGGTCTTGGTGTAGGCGAGCGGTTTGAAGAGCTTGCCCTCGGCCCCCTCCATCGCAAAGACGGGCAGGAAACTGATCACGGTGGTTAGAACGGCGGTGAGAACGGCACTCCCGACCTCGGCACAGGCCCGGTAAATGACCTCGAGGCGAGGCTCGTCATCGTCGGCCTTATCGAGGGCCCGGAGAACGTTTTCGCAGACGACGATTCCCATGTCGACGATCGTCCCGATGGCAATGGCAATGCCTGACAAGGCAACAATGTTCGCATCGACCCCGAAGCGCTTCATCCCGAGGAAGGTGAGGAGGACTGCGCCCGGGAGCATCACCGAAATCAGAATCGAGCTACGAAGATGAAAGACGAGGAGGAGGACGACGATGATGGTGACGAGGATCTGCTCCGTCAGCGCGATTTTGAGAGTTTCGAGGGTCTCATTGATGAGCCCGGAGCGGTCGTAGAAAGGAACGAGAGTGACCTGGCTGACGCGTCCGTCATCGAGCGTTTTGCGCGGGAGTCCGGGCGCAATCTCGGCGATCTTCGCCTTCACGGCCTTGATCGTCGCCATGGGGTTCGCCCCGTAGCGGGCCACGACGACTCCGCCGACGGCCTCGGCCCCGGCTTTGTCGAGGACTCCGCGCCGCAGAGCCGGGCCAAAGCCGACTTCGGCGATCTTGTCGAGAGTGATGGGGATATTGTCAGGGGCCGCGACCACCGTCTTGCGTAGATCGTCGAGATTCGTAATGAAACCTCGTCCGCGGATGACGTATTCGACCTTGTTCACCTCGATGGTGCGGGCGCCCACGTCGAGATTGGATTGCCGCACCGCATCGAAGACCTGGCCGAGCGTGATACCGTGGGCGCGCATCGAATCCGGATCGACATCGATCTGGTATTCGCGCTGGAAACCGCCGACCGAAGCGACTTCAGCAACCCCCTCGGTCGATTGGAGGGCGTAACGGACCTGGAAATCCTGGATGCTGCGGAGCTCCTGGAGATCCCAGCCGGGAGCGGGTTCGCCATTCTCGTCGCGCCCCTCGAGAGTGTACCAGTAGACCTGCCCGAGAGCGGTCGCATCGGGTCCGAGCGCCGGACTGACCTCGGTCGGGAGGATGCCGACGGGGAGACTGTTGAGTTTTTCGAGGATCTTTGCCCGCGACCAGTCCCAGCCCGCTTTATCATTGAAGATCACGTAAATGCTGGAGAATCCAAAGTAGGAGTAACTGCGGATCGTCTTCACCTCGGGGATCCCTAACAAAGCCGCCGTGAGCGGGTAGGTGATCTGGTCCTCGACATCCTGCGGGGAGCGGCCCATCCACTCGGTGAAAATGATCTGCTGATTCTCGCCGATGTCGGGGATGGCATCGACGGGGACGGGGAAGCGCGGGACCCCGCCTAGATCCCAGTTGAACGGCGCGACGAGGACACCGCCGACGGCGAGGGCGAATGCGACGAGGAGGATGACGAGCTTGTTCGTCAGGCTGAAGCGGATCAGAGCCGCGATGGGGCCTCGGGGGTTCTCCTTCGGAGCGTGGTCGTTCATGGCTTGGCTTCCCCGGGTTTCGCAGTCGACTTCACCTCCGCCTTCACTTCTCCGGCAATCTGCTCTTCGACGGAGCCACACTTCAACATCGCGGCCCCAAAGTAGGGATTGAGGAGTTGCTCGTCGCCCTGCAGCCAGTCGGCACCACGATTGTCGAAGGCCATCGGGCAATGGGCGGAAAACACCGCGACCTCCCCCGTGCCGAAGCGACGGACGAGTTCGTCGACGGCGGTACTGAGGGGCTCAAAGGGCACCCGCGCGGCCTCGAGATCCGCCGCCTGATCGAGCGTGGCGAGCGAGTCGGAGAGACGATTTTTCAACTCGACGTAAACGGCGGAGCCCTCGGGATCGAATTCGGGAATGACTGCAGAAAGGGCTTCGTTCATCGCTTTCGCGGCTGCTTTGGTCTTCCCGAGGTCGTCTCCGGCGAGGGCGAGTTGCACGGCAAAATATTTTCCGACGATCTGGTCAATCACCGGCAGCACGCCCTCGCCGACAGTGAGGCGTTTGAAGAGCGGTGCGTCGTCCTCGCCGGGGAGCATCATGCTCGGCCGGGCCTGAATCTGCAGCGCGCTGTCGATCGCGAAAGACCCCTCGGTGACGACCGCTTCGTTTTCCTTAAGACCGGCCTCGACGAGATAAAAGCCATCAGCGCGGGGGCCTAACAAGACCTCACGCCCTTCGTAGGTCGGTTCCTTCTCACCCGGTTTTTCGACGTAAACGAGGGAGCGTTTTCCGGTGTTCATCACGGCGGAAATCGGGACGATGAGCGGAGGCTCTCCGGTCGGAGCGACCGCCGTGTAACCGAGATCCTCGGCCTTGACGAGATCCATCCCGCAGATGTCGCATTTGCCCGGACCATCCTTGACGATCTCGGGATGCATCGGGCTGATCCACTTGCCCGCCAGCGAGGGGTCGATGACACGGCCGAATCCGGCGACGGTCGCGGAGACCTTAGCCCTGACAAACATCCCTGGTTTTAGCAGTCCGTCAGGATTCTCCACGTTTACCCGCACGGGAAAGGTCCGCGTTTTCATCTCCAGCTCGGGCGAAAGAAAGGAAATGCGGCTCTCGAAGACCTTGCCGGGCAGGGCCTCTGCCTCGAAGGAGACCGTCTGGCCGAAGCGGAGCCAGGGTTTGTCAGACTCGTAGGCATCGAAGACAACCCAGAGCTGCGCGGGATCGTTGATGCGGAAGAGCGACATGCCGGTCGTGACGTAGTCTCCCTCGCGGACGTTCTTTTCCGTGACGATCCCTGAAACCGGAGCGTCAATGGTGAGACTGTCGGCGGCTTTTCCCGAGGCTTCGATCTCGGCGATGCGAGTATTGGGGAAACCCCAGAGGCTTAACTTGTCCCGTGCGATGCGCAGGGCATCGGCATTGTTGAAACGCTTCGCCGTGAGCAACTCGGTCTGCGCCGCGAGAAGGTCCGGACTGTAGATCGTAGCGAGGTGATCGCCCTTTTTCACGAGAATGCCGTCGTAATCGACGAAAAGCCGCTCGATCCGTCCGGGGAATCGTGCCGCGATGGTCTTCTGGTTGGTCTCTCCGTATTCGACCGTGCCGTAGAGACGGATCCCGGCCTCGGGAAACCGGCGGATCACCTTCGTCGTTTGAATGCCCGCGAGAATTTTGGCGGATTCGGAGAGGGAATAGGTCCGCCCTGTTCCGACGGAACCGAGATCGCTGAGCGGGATCAAGGCCATCGCGCAGATGGGGCAGAGTCCCTTCTTCGGGGCTCGCACTTGCGGGTGCATCGAGCAGGTCCAGACCACGGCTGCGGGAGAGGCATCACCCTTGCCCGCCTCCATCGCATCGTGATCATGAACGCTTTCTCCCCCACCCCGGAAGAGAACTGCACCTAACAAAATGCCAACGACGAGCGTGGCGACGAGGGGAATCCATTTTTTCATTTTGCGGGCGCGGTTGGAGTTTCGGTAAGGGCCCGAATCTGCCAGGCCGCCATGTGGGCGTCGGCGAGAGCACGGGCCCGCATGAGGCGGAGATCGAGGAGGACGCGTTCGGACTCGATCAGATCGGTGAGATTGGACTTGTCGTTGCGGAAGTCCTCTTTGGTCAGTTCGAGAGCCTGATCGGCGGAGGGGATGAGTTTGTCATCATAGTTGCGAAGGCGGCTCACCGCCTCGCCCTGCATTGCGGAAAGGCGGACGGCATCGGCGATGAGCGATTGCTCGACCGCTTCGAAGGTCGCCCCGGCGGCGCGAGTCATGGAGGCGGCTTCCTCGCGTTCGGCCTTGTATTTGCCGCTGCGGAGCGGGAGCTTCACCCCGAGGAGGACAGAACTGGCAGTTTCCCCGCCATTGCCGATGTCGATCGCATTGGCCCCGAGGGTGAAGGCGGGGAGATTGTTTTTGCTCGTGAGCGTTTCCATGCGGCGGGCACCCTCAATCTCGGCCTCGGCCATACGGAGCCTGGGATGATGAGCGCGGACCTGCGCCTTGATGTGATCGAGCGGCATCAGCGCCGGAGTCGAGGCGGGCAGATCCGGCCACGGGAGAACCTCCGATCCCGGGTCGCGCCCGAGGAGGAGCTTGAGCTGGGCATCGAGGCCGGGCCTTTGCTCGCGCAGCGTGCGCACCTCCTGCTCGGTCACGGCGACCTCGACATCGAGGCGCAGACTCGCCGCGAGACTGCCCCCGGCGCGGACCTTTTCCTCGACGACCGGTTTGATCTGCCGCAGCAGTTCGAGATTCTTGTCGGCCTGGGTCACTGCCTCGCGCAGGTAGGCGTACTCGATCGCGGCAAGGCCGACCTTTTCGATCACGATGCGCCGTTTCACTTCGTAGTTGAAGAAGGCGACGTTAGCCTTCGCGTCGGCAAGGTCCTCGCGGAGACGGAGCACTCCGGGCCAGGGAAAGGATTGGGAAATGGCGATGGTTCGCTCCTGTGGTCCGGTGCGCGTCTGCACGCTGGTGAGGAACTCCGAGTAACTCAGGATCGGCTCCTCGAGGGCGCGGACTTGTCGCCCCTTCGTGCTCATCGCGGTGTAGGTCTCGTAGGCGGCGGTGACTTCGGGATTGGCGCGAAGGGCTTCGGCAAGATAGGAGTCCTGAGCGGACAGGGGCGCGAGAATGGCCGCCAGGCCGCAGAGTAGGAGGAGGAATCGGGTCATGATGGTGTTTCGGATCGAGTGCAGGAACCTGCAGCAACCATGGAGCAAAAATGGGCAGACATGAACTGGTGTTTTGCCGTTAAGGTCCCCGTTTCCACCTGCGTTCGTTCGCTAACTTAGACTTCATCCAACGCAGGAAGTTTGAGGGACAGCTAATAAAGCTAGCAGCGGGCGGCCCTTGCAAGCCGCCCGCCAAGTCGGCCAGCGTTATCGCGAGCAATGCCCGCAGCTCTTGCAGCAGGACGCCCCGCCGGGATTGGCACATGCCTCTTTGCCACCCTGGCAACAGCAGCTCGCTTTCGCGCAGCAGCTACCACCGCCACCGGTGGTGACGCAGGAGGTGAGGGTGAAGAGGGCCGCGCTGGAGGCGGCGATGATGAGTAGATTACGCAGTGATTTCATGTTCTTTGTCTTTGTTTTTGCTTGTCCACGCCTGGCTTCAGGGAAGCTTGGCGAGGTATTTCTTGGGATTTTTCTCGAACTTGGCGACGCACGGTTTGCAGCAGAACTTGATCTGCTGGTCGCCGTAGACCTTCGTGATGACCTTGCCCATGGAGCCGAGTTCGTTGTCGGTGACGACGCAGTAGTCGAGCGGGTAGGGCTTGGCGGCGAAGACCGTCGTGAGGAGGAGCGCCGAGAGCGCGGTGAGAGTGAGGATGATTTTCATTTTCGTTTTTTACTTTTGGTTTCTCGCTGAGTTAAAAGCGGAAGCTGACGCCCCCGCCAAATCCGTGATCGGAGTGAAACTCGGAGATCAGGGAAAGTTGTTTGGTGAGCAGGTATTCGAGGCCCGTGGACCACTCCCACTCGCTGCCGGTATCGTAATGGATTTCGCCGAAGGCCGAGAGTCGGTCGGTGAGCCGCAATGACTTGCCGAGCCCGAGACGGAAGTCCCCCTCGCTGTCGATCTGAGCGAAGCTGTTGACGAGGTAGGGCAGGCGGTACTCCACCCCGCCGAAGGCGCGATCAACCTCATCGTGCCCGTTCGTCAGCCGGGCGCCTAGGACGGTGGAGAAATTCGGGTTGAAGTAACGCTTCCAGCCGAGGTCGATCTCGTAGTGGATGTGATCGAAATCAAATTCATGCCAGCCGAGATCCCACATCGCAAAGTAGTCGTTCCGGGCATTCATGAAGCTCGCCATGCCCATGCTCATGTGCGTTTGGAAGGAGCCTGCCGCCATGAAATAGAGGGGATCCTCGTCGTGCTCGCCAAAGTCCGGCACATGGTCGGGTCCCTGCTCCTCGTAGGAAAAGATCCGGGCCATACCCATGTGCATGTGATAGAGCATGTGGCAGTGGAAGAGCCAGTCGCCGCTCTCGTTCGCCTCGAACTCGACCATCCGCTTCCCCATCGGCGGCAGGTCGATCGTGTGCTTCAGTGGCGCATCAGCGAGCTCGCGGTCGTCGATGACCCGGAAGAAGTGCCCGTGGAGATGGAGCGGGTGATGCATCATCGAATCATTAATAAACTCGAGCCGCAGCACTTCGCCGCGCCTGATTTTGATAACGCCGTCCTCGGCCACGGTTTTCCCGTTGAACGACCAGATGTAGCGCTCCATGTCCCCGGTGAGACGCAGCTCGATGCTGCGGCGCGGGAGGGAGGCATCGAGCAGCGTCGACGCGGTCGAGCGGAGACGCGCGTAGGGCGGGAGGGGGCGCTCGGGCTCGGCGGCGAGGGCTGCTGCGTCGCTCGCGGGGATGACGGCCTCGTCGTCCTCGAGCGCGGCGAGGAGGTGGTCGTCCATGTTGTAGAGATTCGGGCGCGGGATCTCCGGGGCGGGATGTTCTTCCCCCTCCCCAAGCCAGACCGAGGCGTGGCCCGAGCCATCCTGCGCCGTCGCCCGCACCTCCCAGCGACCGCTCGCCGGCACCGTCACGAGGACATCGTAGGTCTCGGCCATGCCGACGAGAAGCCGGTTCACCTGGATGGGTTTCACGGAAGGACCATCCGCCGCGACGATCTTCAACGGACCCGCTGCGGACTGGAGGTAAAAGTAGGTCGAGGCACCCGCATTGATAAATCGCAAGCGAACCGTCTCGCCATTGCGCACCCCGGGGTCGAAGGCCCGCTTCCCGTTCGCGAGGAAGGCATCGTAGGCCACATCCGAAATGTCCATCGCCGGCATGCGAGACTTTTCGCGGTCGATAAAGGACCCGAGTTCGCCCGCCCGGATCGCGCCGGCAACACTCTGAATCGAACCTTTTTTGAACTCATACCACTCGTTGCCGCTCATGAGCGTGCGCATGACCTCTTCGGGCTTCTCGAGGGTCCAGTCCGAGAGCACGATGACCTCGTCGCGATCCGCACTTTCCGCCACACCTCCTCGCGGCTCGACCACGATAGAACCGTAGACACCGCTCTGCTCCTGCAGGCCGCTGTGACTATGATACCAGTAGGTGCCGGCGTGCTTGAGCGGAAACTCGAAGGTGTGCGTCGTCCCCGGTTGAATCGGCGGGGTATTGACGTAGGGGACGCCATCCTGCGCGTTTGGCACGAGAAGCCCGTGCCAGTGGATCGAGGTCTCTCTGCGTGTGAGGCGGTTGTGAACGCGGATGACGGCGACATCACCTTCGCGGAAACGCAGAACGGGACCGGGAATGGTTCCGTTGATGGCGAGCCCGCGGGCCGGACGCAGGACACCATCGGGCGACCAGCGAGTCTCGGCGATCTCGAGGTCTAACTCGACGGTCGTGGCGGAGACCGCTGCGGGAAAAAGGAAAAGAGGGATGGCAAGGACGAGGAAATTTTTCATTATTGAGGCGGGAGAGGGCCGTGGGCAATCCCGGAGCACGGCGGCACCGGGAGACGGGCGAAAACGCAGGCGCGTGAGATCGCGGCGCGTCACCTTTGGGAGCGGCGAAGGGCCGCTCTCAGCGCATCAAATAAGAAAGGTCTGGTGGAGCACAAGCCTCCATCCCGGCGGACCGGGTGCCGGAAGGTCTGAAGCCGGGAGCGGAGCGGCTATTCCCGCCGCGAGGACGGGGGCCACCACGAAATCAGAGAGGGGAGCGATCCCGGGGAGAATTACCTCGAGGGCAAATGTTTTCGCCGTCTCGGCGAGGCGGGGAGCTTTGGCCCGACAGTTAGGGCAGGACTGCCCGGCGGGGCAGTCGTGATCTGCCGATGTCTTCTGCGAGCAACAGGAGATCTCCGAAGCTTCGCCCTGCGCAGCGGCGGGCAGAGAACAACAGCAGAGCGGGCTCGCGATTGCTATCGCTGCCATCACCGACATGATGTTCCGGTAGATGCTCATCTGGTTTCAGACAGGATTACGCCTGTCAATTTCATCAAGCCTACCCCCTCGCTCTCTCCTCCGCCAGCTAATAATCAGGCAACACGCTCCCACCGATCCCTTGCAAGAAACCGATTTCCCGCGAGTTTGCAGCGTATAGTCTTTCGATGCCCCCTTTCAATCCAGAAACCGTCCGTGCTGATTTCCCCATCCTCTCCCGGGAGATCGAGGGCAAGCCTCTCGTCTATCTCGACAACGGGGCGACGACGCAGAAGCCCCAATGCGTCATCGACTCGATGACCCGCTTTTTTTCTTACGAAAACGCGAATATCCACCGCGGCGTCCACTACCTCAGCCGCGAGGCCACCGATGCCTACGAGAATGCCCGCGAGTATCTGAAGGAAGCCCTCCACGTCCCCGCGAGCCACGAGCTCCTCTTCGTGCGCGGTGCGACCGAGGCGATCAATCTCGTGACCCACAGCCTCGCCCCGCAGTTGCAGGCGGGCGACGAGATCGTCCTCACGATCATGGAGCACCACGCGAACTTCGTGCCCTGGCAGGTCCTCGCGAAAGAACGGGGCCTCACCCTGCACTTCGCCGGCCTGCGCGAGAACGGCGAACTCGATCTCGAGGAGTGGAAGTCTCTCTTCAACGGGCGGACCAAAGTCGCCGCCTTCACCCACGTCTCCAATGTGCTCGGAACGCGGAATCCGGTCAGCGAAATGACGGCCTTCGCACGGGAGCGCGGGGTCCTCACCCTCGTCGATGGAGCCCAGGCCCTGCCACACGGTCCCGTCGATCTCGGCGCTGTCGGGGGTGACTTTTATGTCTTTTCCGGGCACAAGGTCTATGCCCCCGACGGGGTCGGAGTCCTCTGCGGGCCGAGGGACTTCCTCAACGCCGCCCCGCCCTACCAGACCGGTGGCGATATGATCGAGCAGGTCTCGATCGCAGGCACGACCTTCCGCGAGGTGCCCGAGCGCTTCGAGGCCGGCACGCCGAATATCTCCGGCGCGATCGGGCTGGCCGAGGCCTTCCGCTTCATGAGCACGATAGACTGGCCCGCCGCCCACGCCCACGAGGACGCTCTCGCCGCGCACGCCACGAGCGAGCTGGAAAAAACCCCCGGTATCCGTGTCTTCGGGAAGGCTCCGGGCAAAGTGGCGATCGTTTCCTTTCTCTATGCCGCCGCTCATCCGCACGATGTCGGGACCATCCTCGACACCGAGGGTGTCGCGATCCGCGTCGGACACCACTGCGCCCAGCCGCTCATGCATTATCTCAAGGTCCCCGCCACGGCACGGGCATCGTTTTCCTTCTACAACAACCACGCCGACGTCGAGACTTTCCTCCGCGCGATGAAGAAGGTGGAGCGTTTCTTCGGGTGACACCCCCGCCCGAATCGCTTGCTTTCCCCGCTCCTTCGCGCAAGTTTCCCGACTTTTAATCGGACCCCTATGAGCGCTGAACCTCTCCAAATCTACATCGACGGCACCTTCTTTCCCCAGGCGGATGCGAAGATCTCCGTCTTCGACCACGGTCTACTCTATGGAGACGGCGTCTTCGAAGGGATCCGGTTTTACAACGACCGGGTCTTCCGCCTCGAGCAGCACATCGACCGGCTCTTCGACTCGGCTAAGGCGATCCACCTCACGATCCCCGCGACCCGGGCCGAGGTCTGCGAGATGACTCTCGCGACGATACGCAAAAACGATCTTCACGACGGCTACATACGCCTCGTCGTGACCCGCGGGGTCGGTTCGCTCGGCCTCAGCCCCTACCACTGCAAGCAGGCCTCCATCATCGTGATCGCCTCGACGATCTCGCTCTATCCGCCTGAAAAATACGAAAAAGGGCTCATTATGTCGACCTGCGCGACCCGGCGTCCTTCCCACGACTCCCTTTCGCCGGCGGTGAAGTCGCTCAACTACCTCAGCAACATCATGGCCAAAATCGAGGCCCTTGCTGCCGGTGCCGAAGAGGGCGTGATGCTCAACAACGCCGGCTACGTGGCCGAATGCACCGGGGACAATATTTTTGTCGTCAAAAACGGCGTCATTTACACCCCCACGGTCGGATCGGGCTCGCTTTATGGGATCACACGCAAAGTCGTCATGGAACTCGCTGCCGAGGCCGGGTTCGAGCTCCACGAGATCGAAATGAGCCGCTACGATCTTTACACCGCCGACGAAGTCTTCCTCACCGGGACGGCCGCCGAAGTCGTTCCGGTGGCCGAATACGACAAGCGCATCATCGGCGAGGATGGCCCCGGTCCAGTCACGAAGCAGCTCATCACCGCTTTCCGGAATCTTGTACAAACCACGGGTACCCCGATTTACTAAACTGACTTTCCGTCGTAACCTATTCCCGGTGTTGGGTGATACCCCCCCTTCACGGATCCAGCACCTACCGGGAACTCAATGAACTGCGACCTCTGTCAGACCGAAAAAGCAACGATATTCTTCAGCCAGATGGTTGAGGCCAAATTGCAGAAGGTCAATCTCTGCAAGTGCTGCGCCGACGACAAGGGCGTGACCGATCCGACCGGTTTTGCCCTCGCCGACATGCTCGAGGGCATGGGACAGCAGACCTCGATGGACCATTCCATGAACAAAGACGACCTCGTCTGCGGCAGTTGCGGCTTCTCGCAGAGCGATTTCAAAAAGACCGGTCGCTTCGGCTGTGCCGAGTGCTACCACGTCTTCGACGAAGGGCTCGACGGACTCCTCGAAGCAATGCACAAGCACACCCAGCACGTCGGCAAGGTCCCCGCGAGCTTCCCTGAGATGCCCGGCCTGCTCGAAGTGGAGGTGCCTGCGCCCCCGCCCGAGCCGACTCGCTTCGACAAATTGAGCGAACTCAAGCAGGCGCTGTCTAAATCGGTAGAGGACGAAGACTACGAGGAAGCCGCTCGCCTGCGGGATGCCATCTCGCAGTTGGAAACCCAGCTAAGTGAATCGTAATCTGAATCGTAATCCCAACTTCTTTCCACCACGTGGCACCAGGGGTGCTACTACAAATACCCGACGCTTTTTGCGACAATGCGCTTTTCAACTCTCCTGAAGAAACCTGCTGAATGGATGCGGACTCCCGGTCCCGAGAGCGACATCGTCATGACGAGCCGCGTCCGTCTCGCCCGCAACCTCGTCGGCCATCCATTCCCCGGCTGGGCGAGGAAAGAGGATCGCCACCTCGTCATGGACGCGGTGAGGCCCGCCCTCGAGGCGCTTTCCGAGATGAATGACTCTTTCTCCGAAGAGATGACAAAACTCACCGCGATCGAGAAGCAGGTCCTCGTCGAACGTCACCTCATCTCCCGCGAGCACGCCGCCAAAGGGCCCGGCTGCGGCACGGTCATGAACCGCAAGCAGACCATCAGCGTGATGATCAACGAGGAGGACCACCTCCGTATGCAGGCGATCCGCCCCGGTCTCCAACTGCTCTCGGCCTTCCACGCCCTCGATCAGATCGACACTCAGCTCGAGAGCGAGCTGCCCTACGCCTTCGACCACCAGTATGGCTACCTCACCGCCTGCCCGACAAATCTCGGCACGGGGATGCGGGCATCGGCGATGCTGCACCTGCCCGGTCTCGTCCTCAGCGAGCAGATCAGCCAGACCATCGCCGGGGCGAACAAAATCGGGCTCGCCGTCCGCGGACTCTACGGAGAGGGAACCGAGGCCCTCGCCAATCTTTTCCAGATCTCGAACCAGAACACCCTCGGGGCGAAGGAAGAGGAAATCATCGCGCATCTCGACCGTGTCATCGCCCAGCTCATCGCCAATGAGAAAAACGCGCGGATGAAAATCCTCGAGGATAGACCGACAACGATGCAGGACCAGATCGGCCGCGCTTACGCCGTTCTTAAGTTTGCACACATCATTTCGTCTAAAGAGGCATTGAACCATCTTTCCATGATCCGTCTGGGCTGCGACCTCGGTTTTATCCCCGAAGAAGAGCGCGAGACCATCACCGTGCTGCTCACCGAGATCCAGCCGGCTCACCTCCAAATCTCTGCGAAACGTAAACTTTCTCCGGAAGAAAGGGACATTTTGCGTGCCGACATTATCCGTTCTAGCTTAAATGGCCTGACGCCTCCTGATTTTAGTACTATATTGACCGAAAGGGACAACGACGATGAATAACTTTACCCCCAGAGCTCAGCAGGTCCTCGCCCTCGCCAGAAAAGAAGCGGACCGATTTAACCACAACTACGTCGGGACGGAGCACCTCCTCCTAGGCCTCATCAAACTGGGACAGGGCGTCGCCGTCAATGTCCTCCAAAAGATGAATCTGGATCTCGACACCGTGCGTCTCGAAGTCGAGAAGCAGGTCGGGAATGGTCCCGAGACGAAGATGGTGGGCAACATCCCCTACACTCCCCGGGTGAAAAAGGTTCTCGCCCTCGCCGGGAAAGAGGCCAAGGCGCTCAACCACAGCTACGTCGGGACGGAGCACATCCTCCTCGGACTGCTCCGCGAAGGTGACGGTGTCGCCGCCCGCGTCCTCAAAAACCTCGAGGTCGATATCGAGCGCACCCGCAACGAGATCCTCCGCGAGCTCGATCCGAATTTCTCGGGCAACGCCGCCGAAGACGACGACAACGAGTTCGAAGACCCGGCCACCGCCAACCGCAAGGAAGGCAAGACCCCGGCGCTCAAGGCCTTCGGTCGCGACCTCACCGAGCTCGCCCACGGCGGAGAGCTCGATCCCGTGATCGGCCGCAGCAGCGAGATCGAGCGCGTCATTCAGATCCTCTGCCGCCGCACCAAGAACAACCCGGTTCTCATCGGCGAAGCCGGCGTTGGCAAGACCGCCATCGCCGAAGGCCTCGCTCAGGAGATCGCTTCGGGCAATGTTCCCGAGCTGCTCCGTGATAAAAAGGTCATCACCCTCGACCTCGCCCTCATGGTCGCCGGCACGAAATATCGCGGCCAGTTCGAAGAGCGCATCAAGGCCGTCATGGACGAGATCAAACGGTCCAGGAACGTTATCCTCTTCATCGACGAGCTTCACACCATCGTCGGCGCCGGTTCCGCCGAGGGGGCGATGGACGCTTCGAACATCATCAAGCCCGCCCTCAGCCGCGGCGAGCTGCAGTGCATCGGCGCGACGACGATGAACGAGTACCGCAAATTCATCGAGAAAGACGCCGCCCTCGAGCGCCGCTTCCAACAGGTCAAAGTGGAAGAGCCCAACGTCGAAGACGCCATTCTCATCCTCCATGGCCTGCGTTCCCGATACGAAGCGCACCACAAGGCCCACTACACCGACGAGGCGATTGAAGCCTGTGTGAAGCTCTCCGCCCGCTACCTTACCGGCCGTTTCCTACCGGATAAAGCGATCGACATCCTCGACGAAGCCGGGGCGCGCTCCCGCATCGCCTCGATGACCCGCCCGCCCGAGATCAAAGGCCTCGAAGCCCGGATCGACGCCATCGTCGCAGAGAAAGAAGCGGCGATCAAGGACCAGGACTTCGAGAACGCCGCCGCGCTGCGGGACAAAGAGAAACACAAGCGTCAGGAGGTCGAGGACATCCTCACGAGCTGGCGCGCAATCAACGAGGAGAAGATCGTCACCGTCGAAGAAGACGACATCATGACCGTCGTCGCCAAGTGGACCGGTGTCCCGCTCCAGCGCATGGAGGAAAAAGAGACCGAGAAACTTCTCAAGATGGAGGACGAGCTCAAGACCCGCGTCATCGGCCAGGACGAAGCCGTCGTCGCGATCTCCCGCGCCCTGCGTCGCAGCCGCGCCGATCTCAAGGATCCGCGTCGCCCGATCGGCTCGTTTATCTTCCTCGGCCCCACCGGAGTCGGCAAAACCTACCTCGCGCGGAATCTCGCCGAGTTCATGTTCGGCGACAAAGAGGCCCTCATCCAGATCGACATGTCCGAGTACATGGAGAAATTCACGAGCAGCCGTCTCATCGGCTCGCCTCCCGGCTATGTCGGGTATGAAGAGGGTGGCCAGCTAACCGAAGCGGTGCGCCGCCGCCCTTACTCCGTCGTCCTTTTCGACGAAATCGAGAAAGCCCACCCCGATGTCATGAACCTGCTCCTCCAGATTCTGGAGGAAGGGATCATCACCGACAGTCTCGGTCGCAAGATCGATTTCCGGAACACCATCATCATCATGACCACGAACGTGGGCGCCGACGTCATCAAACGCCAGGTCACCCTCGGCTTCGGTGCGATGGGTGGAGGCGACGAGAACTACGCCAACATGCGCGACAAGATTCTCGAACGGGCCAAAGAGACCTTCAAGCCCGAGTTCCTCAACCGACTCGACGAGAAGATCGTCTTCCACGTCCTTGATCGCGAGAACCTCATTAAGATCGTTGATCTCGAGATCGACACCGTCGTGAAGCGTCTCGCCGGGAAGAACATCCACCTGCAGCTCGACAAGGAAGCCAAGGAATTTCTCATCGAGCAGGGCTTTGATCCGAATTACGGGGCCCGCCCGATGCGCCGGGCCGTCGAACGCCACATCGAGGATCCCCTCGCCGAGCACCTCCTCCGTGGAGACGTCGCCCCGGGGCACGTCGTCAAGATCACTCACAAGAAGGATGAGAAATATCTCAGCTTCAATCCTCTCGCGGGTGACGAAGGTGAGACCGACGACGCCGTCGAACCGGCCAACACGGCTGAAGGCTGATCTCCGGCTCTCACGGAATCTTCAAAACAAAAAGCCGGGACTCGCTCCCGGCTTTTTTGTGTCCGGCTCCCGCGAAATGTATCATGGGCATCCTGCCCATGCCTTCGGCGGAAAGAACGTGGAAGACCAAAAAACACTTCCTGCGGCCGATAGATCGTGAGAGACCGGGCTGAAACCCGGAAGATCCCCCGATCCCCAAATTCTCCGATCCCCCGATCCCCAAATTCTCATGCGGAGAGGTGTCTTTCATCGGTCCTCGATCACGATAGCACCGATGGAGTCATCGTATTCGAAGCGCAGATCCGGATTCATTCGCTGCCAAGTCTGGTAGAGGTCGTCGGCGCGATAGAGCTGTCCGGGCTCCGCCCGCGTCCCCGGGGCTCTCAAGGCATCAAAGTGATCGGCATGGATGCGCGGGTAGCTGCCGAGGAGCTGCCAGAGTCGCCAGCTCATGCCCTGATTTTCCACCGGCGCCCCATGGAGGGGGAAACGGATCTCGTTGTAGGTCGTGACACCCTCATTTTCCGGCAGAGAACCGCCAATCCCCGGGATATCGACGACGACCCTCATCTGGCGCGGTTTCCATTGGCATCGCAGAGCACTCGCCTCCGCCCCGACCGCGACCGCGACGACGCCCGTGTCTGCGGCAGTGAAGGTGGCCTCGTGCCAGGTCGCCTCCGCTCCCCGCCATTCGAATCCCGTGAACGATCGCCCCGGGATCGTCCCGGCGAGAAAGACGGTCCGCATCGCCGCCTCTTCGTCCCTTTTTGTGAACGCCACCGCATCACCGGGGCGCAGCTTAGTCTCTGCCTCGCTCAGGGCATAGCGCCCCGGACGCCCGCCGATCACCTGAAGATGAAAGCCGCCCTTTTGAAGACCTGCCCCGTCCTGCAGCGCGATCTCCTCCGGCCCGAGCTCGCCTTTCCCGACGAGATCCCAGCTCATCCGCACCGGTGCTCGATGCCAGGTAAACATGCCCGCCTCGCCCGTCACCCCCGCTTCGGTCCTTTCCACGCGGCTCGAGTGAGCCCCGAAATGATTGCCCGCATCGAAGCTGGAAAAGCTCTCCGCAGTCCAGTCGAGCGAGGCATCCTCCACGAGCAGCAGCCCGAAGGCCACCGGGCTCGCATAGTGATCCCCGTCGTAGTCGAGATAGGGCTCAGAGCTGCTCCCACTGAGATAGGGGGCCAGGTTCGCCTTGAGAGGCCCGCGGTCGTCTTCGGGGATGGTCTCGCCCTCGAGATCGTAAAAGGGAATCGCCCACTTCATCGAGAGTCGCCCCCGGCTGTTCACCTGCGGGAGCACGAGCGAGGCGAAGCCGAGCCGCCCCCGACACCAGCTCCCTTCAAACCGACCTTCCTCGTCCGCGACGACCAGTTCCGCTTCCCCCCGCCTGATCTGGAAGGGGGACGTCACCTCGACCCCGCCCTCTTTTTCGACGATGGCACCGGCTGCCGCCGCGAGCGGGGCGCCCGCACCGAAGAGGAGGTCACCGTAGTGCTCGTCCCAGCTCCCGTCGGCATTTTCACCCGAGAGCTTCTCATTGAGCGGCAGCACCGGCAGGCCCCGCACCCCGCGGAGGAGATGGCTCGCCCCCACCATGACGAGGCAGACGCCGAGAAAAAGGGCAATTTCGAATATCCACTTCCGGGACATGAGATAGGGAGAAAAAGGGGGGAAGTCGGGTCCGGCGCGCCGTTCAGCAATCGTTGAGAAGTTTCCGGTTCTTCCAGACATAACTCGAGCCCGAAATCAGCGTGAGCGCGAGACTGACCCAGATGAGGACCAGCCCCAGCAGAGCCGGACCGAAGAGCGGAAGATCAAAGACCGGATTCAGCCAGCGGAACGCCGGTTCGCGCGCCGCGATGATGAGGAGAAAATAGATCACCGTGACAATCTGGAAGATCGTCTTGTATTTCCCGAGACTGTCCGCCGCGAGGACGATTCCCTCGGCCGTGGCGAGGAGCCGCAGCCCCGTGACGAGGAATTCCCGCGAGAGGATCACGATGACGATCCAGGCGGGGATGAGGTTCTGGCAGGCGAGGAGGACAAAACCCGCACACATCAGGATCTTGTCGGCGAGCGGATCCATCAGCTTGCCGAAGTT